>Ga0256824_10000271_pt1 | contig 19251 bp, 20 predicted proteins | sample CV67metaG_FD_191570 | JGI IMG/M metagenome (GOLD analysis project Ga0256824, IMG submission 191570) | Hydrothermal vent microbial communities from East Pacific Rise, Pacific Ocean - CV67 | ecosystem: Environmental > Aquatic > Marine > Hydrothermal vents | place: Pacific Ocean: East Pacific Rise...
GATTTAGTTTTTCTTCTTTTGAATTAAAATCAATTATATTATCATTTGCTATATAAGCCATTTAAGGCCTCCTTTATTTTTTATTTTTTAATCGTAACTATTAAAGAATGCATTAACACCTAAAACATTTGGTGTAATAACTCTTAAATCTTTTACACTTAAAGTTCCATTAGCAGCAGCTTTTCCATTATCAATAGTTTTAGTAACTAATCTTTCAAATAATTCAAGTGATGGAGAACCACCAACTCCTCTACTAAGACCTGAACTTCTACCAGAAGCTAAATTTTTTCCAGTTATAGAAGCGGCAGAACCTATTACCCATCCAGGAAAAGCAAATTGTGAAGTACCACTAAAAGTCTTCCAAGCTAAAACACCAGGTTCTAATTTTTCTTTTCTTTTTTCAGGACTACCAATTGTATCTGTATGTATTCTTGCCATTTGTCCAATTGTAGAGAATGCGAAAGCAGCTCCAAGATTTGACATTACTTCTGCATCTTTATAATAAACACCAGCGTGTGTAAGTTTTCCAAGTGAAGTAGCAGTATAATTCATAAATTGAAAATATGTTTTACCAAATATATTATCTTGCATATGTAAAACATTTTCAGCCATAGTTGGATTATTTATAATACTATCAGTTTTTCTCATAACATAACCTAAAAGTTTATCATTTAATTCAGTTCCTAATTCACCTTCAATATTTTTAAATAAGTTCATTATAGAACTATCTTTATTATTTTTAAACACATTTGTAAGTTTATCTATATCTTCTGGTGAAAAACCAGAAGCTTTAAGTCTTTTAGTATTTGAAAATAAATTCTTACCTTTTAGAGATAATTTTCTTAATTTATCTATTTCAGATGAAGCTACTAATAATTTACCAGTTGTATCCATAAATGAAATACCACCAATTTTTCTTACCATTGTATCTGCTGCTTTATCAGAAAAACTAACTAATTTATCAAGAAAAGTTGCATTACCACCAACAGAGTCACCACCTGATTGTAATATTGTTTTTGCATGTTTTTGTGAATTACTTGTTAAATAATATCCTATTATATCCATAAAATCTTTTTGGTCTGGAGTTAATTTATTTAACTTTAAATTCTTATAAAGACTAAACATTTCAGGAATATTTTTAAAACCACTATCTAACATTGATTTAGAAAGAGCCATACCAACTTCCGGCATTGCTGCGAAATAACCTTTACCCATATACATAAAAGTAGCTAAGTTTCTTACAACAAGAGCCATTTTATTTAAGTTAGGTGTATCAAGCCATATATCTTCTGTAACTTTACCTTTTTGTAAGTTTTGTATTAACTTTGCAATTTTTTTATTTTTAGATTTTTTAACAAATTTATCTAAGTCACTTGGTTTAGATAAATCATAATTCTTACCTTTATATTCTATTTTAGAATGTTTTTTTAATATAGCGTCTGAAACATTAGTTCTAAAAGTTTCTGTTGTATTATTTAAAAAATTAGTATCATATAAACTATCATTAAGATTTATTTTTTTTCCATCTTCTAATTCTACTTCGTAAAATTCGTCTAATTTCATTTTATGTTTTGCAGAACTTGGTAATGAACCATCTACTTCTTTTTTTGACACATATTCTAATTGTTCTAATAATTTTAAAGTATCTTCATCTGTTTCATTTTCAACTAATTCTTTTATTGCTTTATTCATTTCAGCACTAATATTATTTTGTTTTAAATCAACACCTGTATTTCCAAAAGCAACATCTTCAATATTGTTATACATTTTTTTAGTAATAGAATTAGATAGTTTTTCAGCAACTTTTTCATCAAAATCTGCACCACGTAAAGTTTTCCATTCTGATTTAAGAGAACCTTTTAAAAGTTCTTTAATCTTATTTTCTGATACATTATTTAATAAAGCCTTTGCTTTTGAATTATCTATACTTCTTTTATAATAAACTTTTTGGTCATCAGGAATATCTATTCCTACTTCTTTATATTTATCTCTTATTTTCTTAGCACCTTTATTAGATACATTATATATATCTTGAATATAATCAGGTAATTCTTCAAAATCTTTTAAACCTCTATTAATTTCAATAGCTGTTTTAGAAAGATATTCATTTATATCACCACCAATCTCTTTACTAAACTGACTTTCAGCATTTTTAAAAGCAGTTCCTATCTCACCTTCAAAAGAATCTAATTCTTTTTTTTGTAAAAAATCAACTGCTTGTCTTCCTTCTTTATAATCACTACCAAATATATCAGCAATTTTATGAAGTTCTGTATCATTAGGTGTTTCTTTTTTAATACTATTTAAGAAATCTATTTTAAGGTATTTATCACTAAAAGATAATTCGCTTTTAGCTTTTAATTCTTTTGGTGTATATTCACGAAAGTTAATATTATCTATATTTTTAATATCTTTTCTTAATAAATCATATTCATCATTACTTAAATAAGCAACTTTACCTTCTTTTTCTAATCTAATAGTACCAGACATTGGTTCTACATCAAATTTTAATTCTTCTACTTCTGTTAATTTATTTATATTTCTAGAATTATTATGAAAATCTAATTGTGATTTAAGTTGTTTTGTAGCAGAAGACATTTCTGTTTTTAAAGCCCAAGAACTTAAAGGACCACCAAGTAATGCACTAAATGCACCAGCATAAGCTATATCCTCAGTAGTTTTATAATCAGTTGTATAATATAGCCCAGTCTCTTGTGCAGCTCCAGCTAAACCTTCTGTTGCAGCAAATGTAGCTGTTGTAGCTAATCTACCTTTTAACATTGTTTTCATAGCAAATGTAGCACCTGTTTTATAAGCACCCCAACCACCTAAAAAGTTAGAAGGGTCTAACATTACAGCACCACCAGTATATAATAAACTATCTACACCATCAAATTGTTCAAACATTTGATGATTATCATATTCACTTTCCATTTTTTTGATACTTTGAAATAAAGTAGTAAAACTTGTATTCCTATTATTTATCAATTCTGATTTTTGTGAAAATGTTAAAAAACTATAATCTTTACTATTTATTAAATCTAATCCTTCTTGTTCAGTCCAATTATCATCTTTTATAATATCATATTTTTCATATATACTATCAACAAAATTGAAAACTAAGTTATCTGCTTCAAAAGCTATACCTAATTTATCACCAGCTGAAAGATTTTCAACTTTTTGTTTTTTATCATTTATATCTTTTTCAATATTAACATCACTAACTGTTTTTTCATAATTTGTTTCTAATGTTTCTGTATTATCCAATATAGGATTATCTACTGTATTAAGACCTTCTGTTAAACTATTTTTAAAATCTTCCATATTTTAATTTCCTTTTTTTTGTTTTTTATTTTCTTCCCATTTTTTCTAACAATTCTTCGTTTGTAAATTTTTTACTACCAAATATACCAAGTATATTATTATTATCTTCATTTATAATATAGAAAATATTTTTATTTCCTATTCTTTGTGTTGCAAAATATTCTTCATCTCCAAGAATACCTTTATCACGTGCTTCAACTACTAAATTATTATAGTCTTCTTGTGAAGAAACAAATGTATCACTTAAATCTATATTTATATCATTATCATTTAACCAATCACTACCATCTAATTCAATAGTTTGTATATTAGAACTTTTTAAGAATTTATCTTTGAATTGTTCTATATCTATTTTTTTTCCAGTTAAAGCAGTTAATGAATCACCTAATATTTTAGCTTCTTTTCTAACATTACTATCTGTTAAGGTATCAAGAAAATCAGTAAAATCTTTATTATTAGTTTTATTATTTTCAATAGTAGCTTTATTTCTTACATCTTTATCTAAATTTCTTATTTTAGTTGAGAATATTAAAGCTTGTCTAAATTGCTCATTTCTATCTTCACTATTAACATTTAAATCATTCATAAAGTAATTAGCTAAATTATGTTCAAGTTTTTGTTCATTATTTAAAATATTAACACCTGATTTCATAAGTTTATTATTCATATTAAATACTAATTGTGTTTGTTCTAATTGATTAACAGTCATATCAGTAACTTGTTGCTCACCATAATTATATATTTTTTGTGATTGTATTTTAGCATATTCTAAATATTTATCAGAATCTTCTATACTAGCTCTTTTAGAAAAATCTTCAAATTCTTTATTAAGTTTTAAAGTATCTTCTTCTTTTTTACCATATATAATTTCTTCATCTGTATATTCTTTATTAGATAATTTAATTATATCACTTAAAATATTATTATAAATTGATTGACCAGCTTTTTTAGATTCCATATTTATTAATTTAGCTTTTTCAGGGTTAGCAGCAGCAACTTCTTTATAAGATTTATTTTCTTCTTCAACACTAAAATGTGTATCTAATATAGTTTTATTTTTCTTATATTCTTTTGAGGCAATTTTTAAATTAACACCTTGACTATTTGCATATTCTAAGTATTCTTCTTCACTTCTACCAGATAATAAATAATCATTAGATTCTTTTATAACTTTTTCTTCATTTAAAAATGTATCTACTTTGTTTTTATCTTTATTTGCTTTTGAAATTCTAAGTTGTTCTCTTGTTAAATTAGACCTAATTTTTATTTTAGCTTTTTCAACATCTACACGAACATTTTTTTTAACATCTTCTGATAGTAATTCAGAATTATAAACACTATCTAATAAATCTTCATTGTTATTTTGAATAGCAACTTCTTTTATATTATTTAACATTTTTATTTGTCTATCACTACTATTACCATTTAAAGAAAGTTCATCTTTTAATTGACGAAACAAAACTTTTTTATTATCTTCACCAACACTTTCTAAATTACCAGTATCTTTATTTATATAATTATGTTTTGAATTAACATAAGCTGTATTTGTATGTGTAGCGTTAGATTTAAAATCTTGTTCTTTTTCTTTTGTTTGTGCGTCTTCTGCCATATAAGATAAAAGTGTTTTGTTTTTAAAACTATTAAGATTATTTGCATATTTAAGTGCATAATCAGTATCTACTTCTGTATTTTCACTTAAAGATTGTTGATTATATTCATTAAAAACACTATTAAAATAATCACTTTTACCAGCAAATTCTTTCTTTTTTTCGTTAGACATATGTTCCCAATTAGAATCTACATTATTTTTTAAATTAGTAAAATCGAATGTAGCATTTTCAACTGAAAGTTTAGAATTGATTTTTTTACCAACCTTATCTACATTTGCAAATATACCAGCTTCTTCCGAAACTTCTTGGTTTAATTTTTCTATTTGTGTATTTGAAAGATTTCCATTTTTACTTAATATTTTTCTATTTGCATTTTCAAACGCATTTTCAGTTTGAACTTGTGAGGCAACTTGTAAAACTTTTGCACCAGTATTAAATAAATTATTAAGATTATTAACTAGTTTATCTGCTTTTGTTTTTTCTTTATAAGCAACAGTTTCTGGTTCTCTTACCGTATTTATAATTTGTGTATTTGTATTTACACTTTCACTTTGATTTTGTGTTACATTATATTTACTCATTTTCTATTTCCTTTTTTTTATTTTTTTATATATAAAAAATTATTACTATTATTATAATTATAAGTTTTTACTTTTGCTTTTTTCTTTTTAGGTCTTTCTATTTTATTTATACCAGTTGTATCTTTATTAGTATAATTTTCTTTAAAATTAATAAGTTGTATATTACTATTAATATTATTTTTAACTATTATATTATCCATTTTAACTATATCTTTTTGCATAGAATTAAAAGTTTCTGGTTTATATAAATTATCTTTAAGTTCATATCCAGTATTACCTATTGTTTGATTATCAAAATCATTAGTATATTCAAAAAATTGTGCTTTATTTAAATCAGTAACATTATCAATTTCTAATACATTATATCCAGGTGTAGTAGTATTAAAAGGATTTACATTTTTTTCACCACCTAAAACAATACTAGCTTCATTATTTATATTTTCACCATTAGGGTTTTTTAAAACAAAATCATTTGTTCTTCCTATAGTTTTATTTCCAAGAGCACCTTTAAAATTATATTTATTTTTATTATTTTTACTATCAAAAGTTCCAAAAGATTTTAAACCACTATATGTTCCAAGAGCACCTTGTGCTACATTACCTACTGTTCCTAATATATCAGTTCTTGTAGTTTCTAATATATCGTCAGCTTTTATTTCACCAGTTCTAATTGTATCTAGATATTGATTTTTTGCTTGCTTTAATTTTAATTCTTGATTAAATAAATTATTAGATAAGTTTTTTTCAATTATACCTATATCAGTTGCGCCAGTTAAAGCAGATACTGCATTTAATCTTTTAGATGCATTACCACCTATATTATTAGATATTAAAGCATTTCTTAAATTACCTCTTTCTTGTAATGTATTTAAAGCTCTATTATTTATTTTTGTTTCTGATTGTTGTTTTAATTCGTCATTTTGTTTTCCAATTAAAAACTTTTGTTGTTGGTAATTATCAGTTGCATAATCTAACGCATTATTATATGTTTCATAAGCTTGCTTTTTTGCAGCATCATTTTGTGCAGAAGTAGTAAAACCACCTAATACACCACCAACAACACCACCAACAACAGCTCCCCAAGGACCTGCTATTGAACCAGTTGCAGCACCAGTTGCAGCACCACTTATAATTCCTTCACTTGTAGTTGCCATTTAAGACTCCTTTTTTTTGTTTTTTTATTTTACTTTACTTATAATACCTCTATAATCAATACTATTTATAAATGTTTGCCATACACTATCATTCGTGATTTTAATACTTACAGTATTTTTATCAGACATAACAAGTGATTTAGCATTTCCTTCTTTATTTGTATCAAATATAAACTTTCTATTTTTAATACTTCTTCCAATTTGTTGTACTTCTATATTTATATATTTAGTATCATAATAACCTATACTAACATCTTTAATTTTAACTTTTGATATATTATCAGTTTTACCTTTATAATCTTTTAAAATCATAGGAGATAATTTTATTTCCATATTGTATTTTATTCCAACAATAGGATATTCTAAATAATTAGAATAATCACCAGGTATAAATAATAAATTACCAACTAAATAACTTCCGTCATCAGTATTAACTTCTGCTCTTATTACTTGTCCTCTTTTTAAAGTATCTTGTAATCCTGTATATTTATCAGTAAATAAAGAATCATATCTTATAGTATCACTATGTATATGACTAGTGTATTTTTCCCAATTTAAATAATAAACAGTATATAAACCAGGTGATATACCATATTTATTATCAGTTTTAGTATATTTTTTACCATATCTATTTTCACCAATAATTTTAGAATCTAAACATACTAAATTTTCAGTATTATTTTCAAGGTCTATATATTCTAAATAATTTATAATATTAGAACCAGTTTTTCTACCATATAATATATATAATTTATTATCTATATATTCTATATTTTTAATAAAATCACAATTATCAAAATGTAACTTACTCCAAGCTTCTTGTATTTTATTATTTCCAACAGTAAAACCACTATAAAAATATATTTCTTTAGAATAACCTTCTTCTGTAATAAATAATTTATTTTTGTTTCCATCACCAACCATTTTAGATACAGTGTTTGGAATATATTCAGGAACATGTGTAGTTATATTATCAGTATATTTAGAATTATTACTATCAGTATTATATTCTACTATACTTGAAAAATTATTATTATCAATAGCATAAAATAAACTATTTTCTAATGATACTGGATATATAGAGTCATTTATAACATTTTTAGTTACAGGTGTTATAGATACATTTGTTAAAGTAATTTCATTACCTTCACCTTCAAGAACAAACTGTCTTTCTTTACTAAAAAGAATTAATTTGTTTTCAAAACTTACAGCATATCTCATATTAACTTTTTCATTTATACTAACACTTAAATCAATAGGGTCTTCACCAGATATTCTTTTAACAGTTTCTGGAAAAAAACTATAATAATTTTTACTACTTGAAAAACTAATACTATTATCACTTAATATACCAAGTCTATTTTTAAAAACAACAAGGTCTAATATTTTTTTTTCAACGAAATCAGGCATAGGTGCAGAAGTATTATCTCCAACTAATCTTGGTTCTACGTCTAAAAAAGTAACTTCGAATAAATCATTTTCTTCATCATAAGTTATTATTCGTGGTAATGTATCATTTGATAAATCATTATCAATATTTAATGCACTCCATTCTTTCCAATGACCATTATTAAATATTGTATAATAATTATCGTATTCATTATTAGAATCATTATCTATTTTAATAACATAATTTTCAAAAAATCCATCTACTGGTAAATCGCTTGCATTATTTATAGTATGTCCAATTGTTTTTATATAATTATTATTCTCTGAATTTCTTGAACCAATACTAAAAGGTAATTTATCATCTTCTCTATATATAAGTATAAATTGATTTTTAGACATTGCACCATAAACTGAACTAGAATTAGTTATTTCTGCGGCTAAATGACTTGCAGTTACATTCAAATTAGAACCACTTGCAGTAATTGAATAAGTTAAATTATTTAATTCACCAGTTTTTATATCAACGCTATATTTTGTTCCATTAACACTTTTAGTTATTTCTATAAAGTTATAAAATTTTTTAACACCAGTTGTTATAGTAGTACCACCACTTTCTATTTTTGTTGCTTTTAAACTTTTTCTACCATTATAACGATAATATAATTTACCTGTTAATTTTTTTATTTTTCCACCATTTTTCTTTTTAACTATAAATCCACTTCTATCAGAATATTCTGCTTCATATATAGAAGTTTTATTTATAAAACCAACTATTCTTTTAATTATATTTTTTGTTTTTGTTGTTCTTGTTGTAAAAGTTCTACCTTCTATTTTTATTGTTAATCTTCTTTCATAAATAAAATCACCAGTTTCATGCATATTAGAAAAATCTATATTATAATAATAAGGTGTTATTTGTGTTATAACTTCTTTTTCAAGGTCATTTTTATTTTTTATACTTTCTACTTTAACATTTTTATTAACAAGTATAATATTATCTTTAATATCAACAGTTTTATAAATTTCTTTTAAATTTTTAACATTATTATTTAAAACACCATTAACAATAGTATCACCATATATAATACTTTGAGCACTATTATTTATATACACCATAACAAAATTATTTACAATACTTCCATTATCTTTTTTCTCTATTTCAAAAGTATAATTAGTAGTATTAATATTAAATAATTCATATTGTGGTAAAGTATTAGTTATATAATCAACAAAAAAATCAAATACATAAGATATAGTTTTATTAGTTTCTTGATTTCTTATTCTAAAATCATCAATATATAAATCAGTATAACTAAAATCATTATGATTATATTTATTAAAATCAATTTTATGTCTATAATTAGTATTATATTTTACATTATTATCATTTATATAATCTAAACTAGATTCTTCGTCATAAGTAACAGTTTTTTTATTACCTTTTAAATCATGTATTTTAAGTGGTTCAAATTTATCAGTATCAAGAGTAAGAATATATTTTTCTTCATTTACTTGAATAACATTTGAATAACTTAATTCATTAACAGTCATTCTGTTAATAAAGTTACTTGGTGGTCTTTTATAAGAACCTTTAACTGTATCGTTTATAACGTTAATTTGTTCTTCTGTATGAGCGTCTAAACGTTCATTAAACGGTTGCTGACTTACACCAGCATATATTTTATCAATTGTTTTATTAAACATTTTATTTCCTTCTATTTGATATATTTAATCCACTAATGATATTATAATCTTCTACTTCAATATCATATTCCATTAGTCTATCTTTTGCTTCCATTTCATCACGTTGTGTGATTTTATATAATTCTGAACTACCTAAAGCTCTTTGCTGAAATATTCTTGCAGCTTTTAAATTTATGTATTCTTGTGCTACATAAGGTATATATTCGAAAGATAATTCAACATATATATCTGCTTTTAAATCTTTTCCAATAACATAACTTTGTGTATTAGTATCATAAACTTTACCATTTCTTTCAGTATATCTATTATCTTCGAATAAAACTTTTAAATTATTAAGTGGTAAAGTAATTTCACCATTAACATCTTGTGTTAAATCATATTCTTTTTCGAAATTATAATTATAACCAAAGCTTGAAACTTTTTTATTAGTTTGTCTTAAAACTATTTGAGCCATTTTTGCTTCTTCATAGTCAATAACTTCTCCCATATTATCCATACCTTGTTCTCCAATAGCGTTTAACATAACGTTAATTGCTTCTAATTCTGTAATTCTTGCCATTTTGGTTATTTCCTTTTTGTTTGTTTTGTTTTAGTTAAAGGTTTTATAATTTTAACTTATATAAATATTTCAAAAAATACTTGTATAAAATAAAACACTACCTTAAAAATTTTTAACTTTTTCACACGCATAATGTAAAAAGCATAAAAAAGGGCAACACATACCATAAGATATGTATCACCCTTAATTTGTTTGCAAAATTGCAAAGCGTGTATATTACTATACAGCTTTACTTAATTGAACAGCACATTCTGGTCTAAGAACACCGTGTCCCATTGCATATTTACCCATTAAAAGAGTACCATTTTTTTCTGGTTGAGGAATAACATTAACTTCTAAATCCATTAATTTTACTGTTCCTACTGATTCTTTTGTGAATACTACACCCATAGTGTCTGTAGCATCAACACCGTGGTAAGCGTTTGTTGCAGTTGTATCTGTTAAAGATAAGTTATTTGATTTAACAATAGCTATACCGTTAATTCTAAATACTTTTCCTTCAGCATAAGAACCTTCTCCACCCCAATCACGATTTATAGCATCTTTGTTTTGAACTAAGATATTATATTCAGATGGTCTGAAAATTGCAAATCTTTCTTCTGGTGCGTTATTTTCGTCTAGAACTTGTCCAGCTTTAAATACACCTTCTGCTAATGCAGCAGCTTTGATTGCAGTGTCTGAGTTAGCGAAGTCAGTGTTTTTAACTACTGTACCAGCTGGTAATCCATCTACTGTTGAAGTAGTTGTTGAAGCTTTAATAACTTCGTTTAATATATTGATATCCATAGCATTTGCTAATTCTATACCAATTTCATTTGAATAAATTGAACTTACGTCGTAGTTATTCATTGCGTCATCTATATCAGCTACGAATGCTGCAGATACTAATAATGCGTCTATTGTGATTATTCTTTCGTTATGCTTGATAGCACCACCTAAGATTTCTTCACCTGGTGTTACATAACCAGAAGTTGCTAAACCAGTTGCTGGAAAGCTTGTAGATTTACCGTTTGAAATTGTTCTCATTGAACTCTTGTCTAACATTACTGTTTTTTGTTCGAAAGCTACTAAAACTTCCCCACTAAATACTTTTAAGAATAGTGCTTTTGTATCACCAGCTCCATTTACTTGTCCTATATTACTTACTATTGCGTTTGCCATAATTAAATCCTTTTTAATTTTATGTTTGTTTTTTTTGTTTTTTTGTTTTTGTTTATAAAAATCACATATTTAAAATGAAAGATTTAATTTTTAATATTTTTAAATTTATAAAAGGTGTCCTCTATAATACCTATTTTTCAAGCATATTATTTTGGGCTTTCTCAATTTATTTAATTTTAAAAATTATTTTCTTTTGTATTTTGCCAATATTATATTTTTTAATTTATAAGATGGACTTACATTTATATAATAATAAAAACGTCTAATCATTATTATATATAAAAGCCAAATTGTTATAACTGAGAACGACCTATTTTAGACATAACTTTATTTCTAAAAGCTTGGTCTTTTTTATATCTAGGGTCTTTCTGGTCTGCTACTAACTGTGCCATACTTTCATATACATCAGCAGCTGAATTAGTTGAATTACCTCTTAAAGGTGTTACACTATTACCTATACGGTCCTCACTACCTTCATACAAACCACTAATAAAGTCATTTGCGAAGTTCAAGTCATTAACGTCACCACTAGCGATTAATTTATCGAAAGTAGCTTTTTGATTATCTGAAAGGTTTTTATCACCCCATTCAATCATATCGTTATATTTTTCTTCACCACCAAAAACGCTTAACTGTTCATTACGAGCCAAAGTTTCTGTTGCTTTAATCATTGAATCAAATTGTTCTTTTGATACACCAAGTGCTTTAAAAGCGTCGTCTTGTGTAAGTTGTGGTTGTGTTGTGTTGTCTTGGTTTGTTGTATCGGTTGTTGTTTCGTTATTATTTTGTACTGTTTCGTTGTTAGGGGCCGTATCGGTAGTAGGTTGTCCTAATTTAGTTTGTAGTTCTAGATAAGCTCTTTCTAAATCTTCTGGAGTATTATATTTACCAGCATATTTAGAATCAGTTGTTGTGTTATCGTCTTGAACTATACTACCATCTGCATTTCTGTTAGATGATACAGCTTCTTCATTTTCTGATGTTGTATTAACATCAATTTGTGCAGAATAAATTGTTCCGGTTTCAGCTTTATTTATCATTGCTTGTTTATATACTTCACTACCTTTTTCTATATCTTCAAGGTTTGTACCTTCTTCAATAATTATCATTTCTTCATTCTCCATCTTTTATTTCCTTTCTATTGTACAAGCTTTTGCTTTAACACTTGCAGGTTTATATAAATCAATTTCAGTTTTCATTGATTCTATTTCTTCTTCACTAACTCTACTATTTTCAAGTATAACTATCTTTCCAGATAAGTCTTCATTTATATTTTTAAGTTCTGTAATTTCGATTTTTAAATCTTCATTATCTCTTTTAAGTGCTTTATACTTAGTTTCTATTTCCGCTTTTGTCATTTTCTATTTCCTTTTTTTGTTTTTTAAAATCTTTCTTCTAATATTATTAGTTACTTTATCTCTACCTAAACTATATATATCTTTTATTATATCTTTTATTATTATATTACTTCTTCTTTCATCAATAATATCTTCCCATTCATATTCTGAAAATGAAAAAAAGTTTTCAAATTCATCACTAGGATAAACTTCTGATGCATAATCTATACAATATTCTATGACTTCACCGTGTTTAAAACATTCAAGTTCTATTTCTTCGGTGTTATCATCATCTTTTATAGAGAAATCATAATCGAATCTTTCTTCTAGATTTAATAATTTTTTATATAATTTAGTTTTCATAAAACAATCTATCATAATACTATCATTGTCATTATATATTATCATATTTATAATTCCCCATATTTATAATTTTTATTGTTTAGTTGGTTCTTGTTGTGGTTGTTGTGCTTGTTGAACAGCCATTTGTGCAGCTTGATTTTGTAATTGTTCTTGCTGTGCTTGTTGTTGAACCTGTTGTGCTTCTTGTTGTAATTGTTCTTTTGATTTAATTAAACCATTCATATCAATACCAAGGGCATTACCTTGTCTTTTAATATAATCAGATATATCTAATATAGCCATACCTTGTTCTCCAAATACTGCTATTTGTTTAAGTAAAGCATTTAATTTAGAACTATCATTACCACGTCCTAATGCGTCTAAACCTGTTACTATAACTGGATTAGTTAATTCATTAATATCTGGTATTTTTTTAACTTTTTGTAATTTTTTAATTATAAGTTTAATAAGTGGAAGTTGTAATTCTTGTGATAATATACTATATATACCACCTAAATTAGTTTCTAATTCACTTGCTAAAGTTTTAATTTCAGTTGCTGTTACACGTTCTGCATTTCTTGTTACAGAAGATTTCATTAAGAAAGCTTGTTCAAGTCTATTTTCAATATCAGTCTTTTGACTATAAGCTATTGAAAGGTCTGCATTTTTTTCTGTTTGTAAAGCGTGAATACCGTTTCTGTTTCCTTTAACAAAAGAACCATTAGGTGCTTTTTCAAGTTGTCTTAAATTGATACCAGCGTTAGGGTCAACAATAAATATTGTCTTTGCTGCAAGTGCAGAACCTTCTACTAATAATTGTGTTAAAACTTCAAGGCTATTTAAATCAGCTAAATAATCCTCTATATAACCACGTCCATAGTTTTCACCAGACTTAGCTGTAAAACGTATTGGAATGTAAGGATTTTCATCAAACTTGTATTCTTTTTCCATTTCTTTAATTTCAATTCCAGCAACTTCTTGTGAATGTTGCCATTTTTTATTTTCATTTAATTTAACCATTGTAAATAATTCTACTTGATTATTATTACCTGTTTTTGCACCACCATTAGAAATATCTTCACCCAAGTCTTGAACTTGTTTCTTAATATTATCTGGTAGTAATTCGATATCTATTATTTCTTTAACTATTATTAAATTAACATTACCAAATATATCACGTTGAACTACATAATTTCTTAAAGAATAAGATATTATTTTTTCTTCGTCTTTATTATCTATTGGATAATACAATAAAGCATTACCAGTTACAATTAGATTTTTAAAAGCATTTAGTAAAGGAACCCTTACACCAATTTCTTCTATATAACTATTTATAATTCTTTCAACTCTTATAAGTTGTTCATCTACTTCTGCTCTTTTATCATTTGCTTCTAATTCTTGTAATGTTGCATCATCAACATTTAATTTAAAGAAAGGTTCATTAACAGGAACTTGACTTACTAATAAATTATTAGCTAATGTATTAACTGCTATTGCACCTATTGAATTCCAAGGTTGTTCTGTTGTTGAATTTTCGTCATCACCAGTTTTAGGAAATGTATTTGGAATAGTTAATTCAGCATTATTTTCTGCTCTTGTTAAAACAGCACTTCTTCTTGTATCCAATTTATTGAATAAATCCTTTACGTTTATCATTTGTTATACCTCTAATTTTTGATTTTCTAATATATTTTTTAAAGCGTCTATCAGTTCGCGTTGTCCTAATCTTTTGAAAATATTTTTATTACTTTCATATTCATTTTGACTTCTTTCTAAATCAAGTGTAGATATATTAGAAGAATAAAGGTTGTCTAATTTTTCAATTAAATCAATACTACTTAACGGTATCTTCTCCATTTTCTTTCTCCTTAGCAATATCTTGCTTTCTTTGATTTTCTAATTCTTTAACAAAGTTCTCACTGAAATCACCTTTCATATATTTATTATATATTTTCTTTTCTTCCATAATAAAATCAGTATATTCTTTTTTAGTTTTATTCTTTCTTTCTTTTATAAGATTATAAGTTACTTCTTCTATTTTCTTATATTCTATATCATTTAAGTTACTTCTTAATTTAGTATTACCTAAAAATTTAAGTATCTTTCTTTTGTTTGGAGAACCTTTAATAAGTCCTAACTTTGAATTAACAAATATTTCTAATAAAATATCTCCAATTTCTTTTTTATTGTCTTTCATTATATAATACCCCTTCATAATTTTATATATTTTTCATGTGCATAATGTAAATTATGACTTATCTTCTTCTATAGTAGGCCGTTAGAAATTGCACCTACTTGTATTTTTTCATATCTTCAAGATAATTAGATAAACTAATATCATCCATTTCTTCTATTCTTCCTGTTTCATAATCATATTCTATATAATCTGCTTTACCTAAAATACCCATAGCTCTATTTTTAAGAACCCTAATACTTGATATATTATTATAGTCTTCACTTTGTTGATTTCTTTCTAATGCAATAACACTATCACTTAATTGTTCTAATGACGCACTACCACGTAAATCTGTTAATGATACAGTACCACCTTCATTTTGATTATTAGTAGAACTACTACTTCTTTTAATATGAACTACTGCTATTATTATTAAACCTGTTTCAATTGCTAAACTTTTTAACTTTGTCATAATAACATCCAATTCTTTTCTTTCATCAATAGTTGCATTACCACTTGTCATAATTGTTATATGGTCTAAGAATACTGTACTAACACCTAAACTTTTTCTAAAAAATCTAAGCTTATTAAAAAGATTTTCACTATCTAAACTACCGAAGTGGTCATAGAAATGAATACTATCACTATCTTTAAACCTATTATAACTATCATAGAATGTTTCTTTATCTAATATAGTAGGGTCAATTGATAATTCATTTAATGGAACGTTATTATCAATAGCTATAAAACCGTGTGCAGTTTTTTTAACTTCTTCTTCTAGATATACCATAGCTACTTTTTCACCTTTCATAAAAAAATCATATGCTATTTCTCTTAATATACTTGATTTACCTATACCACTTGCTGCTGTAAATAAAACTAATTCACCAGGTCTTACACCTTTTGTCATTTCATTTAGTTTTTCAAAAGGATATTCTATACCACCTTCAATAGGTTTATATAAATCTTCAACATCTAAATCTGCAAAACTAACTATACCATCAGGTCTAACTAATTGTGCTTCATATAATGACGCTATAAGATTATCTTTCATACCAGTCTTTATCATATAGTTTGCACTATTTTCTACTTTTGTAATAAGTAATTTTCCTGGAGTAAATAAATCAATCATATCTTTTTTAATTTGTATATCAGTATCTTCTTTTAAAACTAAAACAATCTTATCAAACTTTTCTATATATTCTAAGTTCTTTTTTAAATCGTGTATCATATCATCTGTATTGAATGGTGATACTGTTTGGTATTTATTTTTTAAAACTTGTGCTACACTTAAAGTGTCTAATTCATCACTACAAATAAATATCTTATCTTTATTAACATTATTTATATTTTGTCCAAATAATAATACTTCACCAGTAAAACCAGTATCAAATGTTTCACCACTCTTAAACATAAATCTTTTAACACTTTCTGTATTATATTTATTATAGTATTGAAATGATATACCTTTTTCTTTTTCTTCTGTATCATTATCTTCATTGAATGGTTCATATATATCACCAACCATTACTTCAAATAATTTACAAGTATCTTCGTGTATAGCATTATTAGATATCTTTACATATTTCTCATTTATTAACTCCACTTTGTCCCCTTTTTCTTTTTTATTTTAAACTTGTTTTATTTATTTCATTATAAATATCCAATGCTAACTGCTTACTTTTTTCTAAATCTTCTAATATATTATTATATTCTTTATTTTCTTTTACAAAAGTAATCATAAACATATATATAATTAAATCAACAGCAGTTATATTTCTTGTAGTATAAGGCATTTTTACAAAGTAAGATATATTATCTATATTATAAAATTTTTTAGTTGCCTTTTTCATTTATCCATTCCTGTGGTATCTTATTACCTTCTGCCCATATAAAACCTTTCTTAGTTGCCCAATCACCATATGTAGTTTTACTTACTTTTGTTATTGTGTTTTTAGCATTTTGAAATAAAAATCTAACGTCCAAATCAGGGTTCTGTTCTTTAATCCATACCATTTTATCACGGTCTGCTTGGTCAAGAAAACCTTTTGCTTCTACTATTATTCCATTATCTAAAACAAAGTCAGTAATATATGTTCTTATTTTTGCTGGTTGTTCAAACTTAATCTTTAAATCTTCATATTTATAACCGGCTTCTTTTTCTTTTAAGTCTAATGATATATGAAATTCAAATATACTTCTAAAACCAGCTTCTTTTGCTGTTTCAGCTAAATCATTTGTTCTTTTTCTACCACGACTACTTCCTCTTCTACTTGCCATTTTATATTCCTTTAATAGAATTCTTAATTTCTTTTAAAACATTTCTGTAATAAACTAAATCAGCTTGCTTATCACTAAGTGTATTAGTAATTTTGTTACGTTTCTTTTTTAAACCTCTGATATCATCATTTAAATCTGACAATATTTCACTTATCCCATTAACCTCTTGTGTTAATTCTTTTAGTTCGTCTAGTTTTGGTGTATATATATGTGACATTATTATGTCCCCCTTTTATTTTTTGTTATTATCTTCGTCGTTATATTTTTCTTTTAGTTCTCTAACTTCTTCTAATCTTCCTACTAAAAACTTTTCTAATTTATTAACATCTTTAAACATTCCCATCATTCCATAATAAACTTTAATGTAAGATGTTTCCCATTCATAACCCATATATCTAAGGTATAACATATCTTCTATAATATCAGTCATAGTTTTACCATTCATATCACAATCCATTTTCATAACGTCTTTTAATTCAGCCATTATCTTAATTTCAAGTCTTTCTTTATTAACACCTATATATTTTTCGTCTGTATATTCTTCTTTTTTCATAATCTTATCCCCTATCTTTTAAATTATCAATGCTTAATTGAAAAGCATCTATACTATATCTTAAATCTTCTATGTTCTTTTTTAGAAAATCACCTCTATATATTTCTTGTTCTGTTTCATAATCTAATAGTTCTAATTCGTTTTTACACATTTCTATTTCATCATTAAAACCTTGTATTCTATCTTTTAGAAATTGTAAAACGTTTTTATTATGTTGTAAATAATTATCATAATTACTATGCATTATCTTCCCCTTTATATTTTTTATCTTTTTGTATCTTTTTATTTTTTTCAACACGTCTATTTTTAAACATATCATTACGATAATCTTTAAATATTAAATCATAGTCAAAATTTTGTGCTATTTTAATGTGCATAATGTAAATCCTTTGTATTTATATTTTTAAAATGGTATCTCATTTTCTGGTAATTCAATTATAATTTCTTCTTTCTTTTTAGTTGTTTGTGGTATAGCAACAGTTCCATTCTTTACTGCTTCATAATCACTTTCTCCAAAACCAAAATCATTTGCATTTTTATTTGTAGTATTTGTATTACCTTCATAACGCTCTATTATTTTTACTGCATGTAATCTTAAAGATACACCAACTGTATTTTGTTTTTTAAAATAATAAGGTATTAATTCTATATTAACATTTATTTTATCATTTAATTTAATACGTTTTTCACTATCAATATCTAATCTTTTATTATTATTATCAAAAATAGCTGGTGCATTATTATAACAAGTCTTACCTTTATATTCAAAACTATAACTTATTTTAGTCTTTAAAATAACTTCCCCAGTAGTTTCACCTTCATTACCATATTCATAACGTATTTGGTATGGTTTTGCTTTAATACAACTGTTATCATTAACTTCATTATATTTTAATTCTATTATTTTATTAGCTTCATTTATAAATTTATTATATTCTTCACTATCTTTATCAATAACTAAATCAACTTTATATTCATTCTTACCTTTAAAAGTATCATACTCAACTATATAGTTAAACATATCTGCTTTACCCATTACATTTATTCTTTTACTATCTACCATTTTATTTCCCACCTTTTT
>Ga0256824_10000272_pt1 | contig 19226 bp, 24 predicted proteins | sample CV67metaG_FD_191570 | JGI IMG/M metagenome (GOLD analysis project Ga0256824, IMG submission 191570) | Hydrothermal vent microbial communities from East Pacific Rise, Pacific Ocean - CV67 | ecosystem: Environmental > Aquatic > Marine > Hydrothermal vents | place: Pacific Ocean: East Pacific Rise...
AGTATTTTATAGACAAGACAGAATTTTACAGTACAACAAAGTTAATACAATAAATTCTAACGAAGTATATAAGATACTACACAAAGCCCAAAGGGAAGTGAATATAAAAAGATATTTCACCTATAATTTTTTAAAGTTACCTACTGGTAGCTATAAAAAAATTATAGGCAAAATTTCACTTTTATCTTCATCTTCTATGAATTTTGTTTATTATACAGTGGTCTCATTATCTTAAATTAAAAGGCAAAGATATGAAAAAATTATTACCATTGACATTATTTACATTTACACTTACGAGTTCTTTATTTGCTATGAGTAGTGTTGATCAAAAAGTTCTTGATTTTCAAAAAGACAGATTATCTAAACATCCAGCATATATATTAAACTCTATTAAACTATCAACTTCAAAAGTTCTTGAAAAAGGTTCTGACTGGAAAACATATAAGTTTGATTTAGATTTAACACAAAAAAGTAATCATAAAAATATTAAAGCACCAATGATTGTGTATTCAAATGGTAAATATATTAGTGATAATATGATTGATATTTCAACTGGTCAAAAAGTTGGAGAAAAAGAACTTCAAGCACAACAAAATAAAAAAAGAAATGAATTTGAAAAAACATTTAAACTTTCAAATGAATTTTATAATAAAAAGCACCTAATAGCAGGTAATCATAAAGCAAAAACTAAAGTAGTAGTATTTTCAGATCCATTATGTGTATTTTGTATAAAAAATGCTCCTTCTATAATTAGAAGTGTTAAAGGTAGAGATGATATTGCACTTTATTATTATGATTTCCCTTTAGATATGCACCCTACTGCTAAAATAGTTGTAAACGCAATGCATAAAGCAAAGCTAGATGGATTAAAAGATGTAGAACTAAAAGTATATGAAGCAGATTATGAAAAGTTTTATGATGTATATAGAACAAAAGATAATCAAAAAGCTTTAGATGTATTTAATAAAATAATGAATACAAAATATACAATGAAAGATATAGATACTCCAGAAGCAAAAGAAGCTTTAGAGTCTGATATATTTATGGGTATGGAAGCAAATGTTCAAGGTACTCCTTCTGTATTATTTAACGGTTCATACTATAACTCACAAAAAAATCTTAAAAAATTTCTAGGAAAATAATACTTAAATGAAACATTTAAAAGGCTTTGGATCTAAATACTTTTCATTATCATTTATAGCTATGTATTCAACTATACATAAACTATGTAGAAATGATAGTAATTTTATTTACCATAAAAAAGCCTTTGAATTTATTCAACCTAGTACTGCTCCTCCTAGTTTATAAAAACTAATCAACAATCACAAAAACAAATTTTTATACATAAAATAGTATAATTAAATATATAAAATAATTACAATTAATCTAAGGAAAAAATATGCATATTGAAGCAGGCGTAGTAAGTGGCGCAAAAATGTTATTAAGTTATGGTACAGCAGCAGCTGTAGTAGGTGTTAGTGCTAAACTAGCATTAGACAATATTAAAGAAAATGGTGTATTATCATTTTTATTAAAATCAATAATTGCAACTATTGTTGTATTTTGTTGTTTTGAAGTATTACCTCATTATCCAATAGGTGTTAGTGAAGTTCACTTAATTTTAGGTACTACTATATTCTTAGTATTTGGAATTGCTCCAGCTGCTATTGGTTTAGCATTAGGATTATTAATCCAAGGCGTATTCTTCGCTCAATTTGATTTACCTCAATATGGTATCAATGTTACAACTTTATTAGCAAGTATGTTAATTCTTAACATGGCTATTTCTAAAATAATTCCAAAAGGTACAGCATATAAAGATATAAGTTATTCACAAATGCTTAAAATGAGTATTGTATGGGAAGGTGCTATAGTATCATGGGTTGCATTTTGGGCTTTATATGGACAAGGATTTGAAGCAGCAAACTTAGCAAATATATTTAGTTTTGGATCTGCATATATGGCAGTTGTGTTAGTTGAACCATTTATTGATTTAGCTGTATTAGCTGGTGTTAAAGCATTTGCAAGTGATAAATGTAATATAGTATTAGACAAAAAGCTTACTAACTGTAAAGCTTAATATATAAAATAAAATTAAAACAAAAAGGCAAGACTTTTGTCTTGCCTTTTTTAATTAAAAAGAAGAAACAATGAAAAGATATAGACATTATGATAAAAATAAAGCGATAATATTATCGTGCTTTGGTTCAGTTATAGAACAAAACAAATACCTTGAACTTAAAAAAACAGTAGAAGAAGAATTTGAAGATTGTGATGTGTTTTTATCTTTTAGTTCAAGAATGGTACTAAAAGATTTACATAAAAGAGAGATGCCTTTTAAAAACTTAGCTCAAACTCTAGCTGATGTTGATATGCTAGGATACAAAAATATAATTGTATCTTCAATAAATCTTTTTCCAACAGATGAACATCAAGTTGTTAAAAAAGTTGTAGAAGGGTTTAAAAACTTCTCTTTATCAAATATAAGAGCTACAAATGCTATTCTTACTAAAACAAAAGAAACATCACTATTTCTTGCTGATTTAGATAAAAGAATCACTACAAAAGATAGAGCAAATCTATTTGTAATACATGGTTGCCCTACACTTGAAGTGCCTGGACTTGATAGTATTACTTATACTGCACAATTTCTTGAAGCAATCAATACTCAAAATTATACTTGCTCTTTAGAAGGAGCTTTTCCATTTTATGCACTAAAAGATAAATTAATATCTAAAATGAAAAATGATGGCATAAAAGATGTACAGATAATTCCAATGCTTTTAGTTAGTGGAAATCACTACAAAAAAGATATGCATGAAATAAAAGATGAATTAAGCAATGGTTTTAACTCAAAAATTGTAGATACTCAAACTAATAGTGATAGATTTAATCTAATAGAATTACCAATGACTCAAGATATAATAATAAACAATATAAAAGATGAGATTATAAAACTTGGATAAAAATATAAAAAAGCTTTATATGGTATCTTTAGGACCTGGAGATATTGACCTTATAACAATCAAAGCACTAGATGTGCTTAAAAATTCTGATGTAATATGTATACCTACAAAAAGCACTGATAATAGCTTTGAAAAGTCTATGACTTATAAAATCATAAAAGCTCTAATGGATAAACATAACTTTAATGTCAAAGTTGTACCAGTTTATACACCTATGCACTTTAAGGCTGAAGATTGGCAACATCAAGTTGATATTATAATAAATGAGTTTAAAGATAATTTTAAAGTATCGTTTGTAACACTTGGAGATAGTGCTGTTTATAGTACAGTGTATTATTTACTTGATATTATAAAAGAGCAAGATAAAACTTTATATGAAAACTCTGAAGTAATTGCTGGTGTTACATCATTTTCGCAAGCAAGTGCAAAAGTTAAAAAACCACTTTGTGTAGGAGATAGTAGTTTTTCTATTGTACCATTATTAGGAAAAAGTGTACCAAATACAACTGTTTATATGCGTCCTAAAATAGGATCAAATACACAAGATATAATTCAAAGTGGAGATTTCTATACATTTGAAAATATAAACTACAATGGTGAAACAATAACAAATAAAAAAATACCAAAAGTAAATAGATACATGACTTTATTTATTGACTTTTTCAAAAAGGATTAAAAGTGGATTTTATACAAGAACAACCACCAATAAATATAGGAGCAGATATTTCTGTAAGATCATTTGAAATGATAGAAGAAGAACTTCAAGATTATCCTAAAGCTAAAGAGTTTGATAAAAATGAAATAGAAGTTATCAGTAGACTAATACATACAAGCACATGTTTTGAACAAGTGTTAGAAAATATTTTTTTTACTGATGATGCAATTCCAAGAATACAAGAACTATTACAAAAAAATGCAAAAATTATTGTAGATGTAAATATGATAAAAGTAGGACTAAGTAGCTTTTATCTTGATACTTATGGTAATGAAGTTGTATGTTATATAAATGAGCCTTTTACATTTGAACGAGCTGAACAAAATAAAACAACAAGAAGCTATGCAGCTGTTGTTGAAGCAATAAGAAGACATAAAGATGAACCAATGGTTCTTGCTTGTGGAAATGCCCCTACTTTTATATATGCAGCAATTAATACACTTCTTGATGAAGGTGTAGATTTAAAAAATGTAGCATTTTTATTATTTCCTGTGGGATTTGTAAATGTAGTAGAAAGTAAAGATTACGGTAGAAGATTTTGTGAACAGTTTAATATACCTTGTGTAATTATGCAAGGAAGATTTGGAAGTTCTACTATGACAGTAGCAACTCTTCATGCTACATATAAACTAATCAAAGATTATGACCAAAAAGATAAGTACAATGGAAAATAATCAAGACTCTTGTGGATGTAATCCATCTGAGCCTAAAATAAATCTTATGGGTAGTGAAGTTGTAGATGGATTTGAATGTAAACCAAAAGTTCTAGATCCAAATAAACCTATCATGCACTACAAAACAATGATATATGTATGTACTGATGAGAGATGTAAAGCTGCTAGTAAGTGTGAAGATAAAGCAAAAGATTTGCGAGAAATTCTAAAAGAGATAAACTTACAAAAAGGTGCTAATCGTATAAAAATTACTAGAAACTCATGTCAAGGTGCTTGTAGATTTCGTCAAGTTATGCAAATAAATGAAAATACAAAAGCAAATGGATATGAACCAAACAATGGTGTATGGCTAAAAAATACTCATAAGTTTTCTAAAGAGCAGTATGTAGAGCTATTTGAAACATTAGCTTCAAATAAACCACTAGATAAGTTTAAACAAATAGATATGAAAGTGTATGAATAAAATATAATGCAAACTAAAAAACTAAGAAGTGGATATACAACTGGTGTACACACTTCTTATGCTTTTAAAAGTGCCTTGAGTACATTTATAGCTTTCAATACTACAAGTGTTAGCAAAACCAACAAAATGGACAATGATGACTTAGATGTTACCAAAGGTTGTGAAATCATTGTAAGTGTATCTTCTAATCTCGAAGAGCTTGAATTAAACACTATAAGCCATAAGCCTTATTTATTTAATAGCAATAATACAAAGCTAAGTATATATGCAAGTTCTGGTGTTGGTATAGTAACCAAAGCGGGACTTAAACCTCCTGTTGGATTTTGTGCTATTAATCCAATACCACTAAAAGCACTTCAAGATGTATTTGAATCTCTTAGTTCAAAAGTATTATATGATGAGATATTTTGTACTGTTGGAGTAACTTCAGGTGAAGAAATAGCAAAGCAAACTGCAAATAGTAAAGTGGGAGTTCTTGGTGGAATTAGTATTTTAGGAACAAAAGGGATAGTAAAACCAATAAGCGCTAGTGCTTATATAGATAGTATAAGTGCTGAATTAGATTTTGCAAAAGCAAATAACTATAAAACAATAATATTTACGCTAGGAAATACAGCACTTAAAGTTGCAAATGACTACATAAATACAAAAGATGAAAAAGAGTTTTATATAATAGAAATAGGTAATTTTATATATGACAGTATAAGTTTAGCCCTTTATAAAGAACTATACAATATAGAACTTTGGCTAGGTATAGCTAAAAGTGTAAAAGTTGCTTTAGGCTTTAAAAATACTCATAATAGATTTGGAAGCATTGATTTAAATGAAGTTAGTCAATGGGGCAATTTTGATATTAAAGATTGTATAACTATTAAAGCCATAAGAGATAAGCTTGAAAATAAAAATAACTTTGATAATATAGTAATAGAAAAAACAAAAAATCAATTAAAAAATTGGTTTGATAAAGATATAAAGGTAACAATATGTTAGTTATAGCAGGTAACGGAATGAGTGAATATAACTTCAAGAATCTTGAAGTAGATTTTTGTAAGTTTGATAAAATAATATGTGATAAAAACTTTGATGAAAAAGGCAAAACAGTATTAAAACTTGGATATAAAGATGCAAAACAATATATACTAGATAACTATACTAAAGAAAATATTTTATATGTAGTAAGTGGTAGTCCATATTTTTATAGTGCGGGAATTTTAATAGCAAAACAACTACCAATAGAAGAAGTAAAAATCATAGACAATACTTCAAGTCTAAAATATATGCAAGAAAAACTTATAATAAGCGATGCAAATGTTAGTACTATTTCACTTCATGGACGAGCTAATATTGATCTTGAAAATTTTTTAACAAATGACTATACCTTTATACTATGTGATAAAGATACGATTGATAAAATCATAGAAGCTACAAAATATCTAAATAGCAGTGATATAGATGTACATATAGGTTATAAACTAGGATATGAAGATGAAGTAATAGAACAGATAAATATCTTTGGTTGGGGATATAAAATGTTTGATTTAACAAAGCCTTATGTTTTAGTCATAAAAAGAAACTACACTTTAAATAACACTATAGATAATGATAATGCATTTAATACTGAGCGAGGTATGATAACTAAAAAGTTTAAAAGACACCTAAGCTTACAAAATCTTGATTTAAAACCAAACCAACTACTTTGGGATATAGGTGCAGGAAGTGGATCTTGTGGTATAGAAGCATACAAAAGATATAAAGTTCGTACAATATTATTTGAAAACCAAGAACAACGATGTGAATATATTCTACAAAATCTAAAATCACACCATGTACTAGATACCCTACTTTTACAAGGCGATGCACAAGAGTTGTTTAGCACACTTGAAGTTAATCCAAACAGAATATTTGTAGGTGGTGGTGGAGAAAAAGTAATAGAAAAATTACCATATCTATATGATAGACTTGAAGTTGATGGGATTATGCTAATAAATGCTATCACACTAAAACACTTAAGTCTTATGATAAATAAATTAAATGAAGCAAATATAGAGTTTGAAACACATTCAATAAGTCTTACAACATATAAAGGTAAGCTTGATTTAGTAGAACCTGAACGACAGTTGTTTCAAATAAAAGTTTATAAAAAATGAAAAAGCCAAGTACAATAAAAGGTACTTGGCTTAATTCAGTTTAATCTTACTGCTAAAAGTAGCAATATGATTAGTATTGTGTAAAAATTCATATTTTATCTCCCATATTGGCTTTGAACACACAAAAAAAAAGACAAGGGTAATTAATCCTTGCCTATTTTGTATGCTCTTTAACCAATATAAAGAGTATGAATTTTTACACTAAGATAATTATAACAGAAATTATATAAATAATCAACAACTAAAGTAGACTTTATGTATACTTATAAACAAAGGAAAATAAATGATATATTTTATAGGTGCAGGTCCTGGGGATCCAGATCTTATCACAGTAAAAGCTATGAAGATTTTAAAAATAGCAGATATAGTACTATACACAGGCTCACTAGTACCAAAAGAAGTACTTACTTGGTGTAAAGATAATGCTATTATTCAAGACTCTCAAGGTATGAAATATCCTGAGATATTTGATATTTTAAAAACTAACAAAGATAAAATTGTGGCTCGTGTGCATACTGGAGATCCAAGTATTTATTCAACTATTGCAAAGCAAATTGAGTTTTTAAAAGAGCAAGATATAGAGTATAGTGTAATCCCTGGAGTTAGTGCTGCATTTGGTGCAGCCGCATCTTTAGGTATTGAGTACACTATTCCTGGAGTTTCTCAGACTATTATATTAAGTCGTGTAGCTGGTAAAACTCCAAATCCAGAGGATTTGAATAATATCTTAGCTTGTAAAAACTCATCATTGGTATTTTATCTATCTATATTACTTCTTAAAAAGCTAAAAAAACAAGCATTAGAACTAGGATATAGTTCTGACACTCCTTGTTGGGTGATTGAAAAAGCTACTTGGGAAGATGAGAAAATTTACAAAGGTACAATTGATAATATACACGAACAAGTAAGCCATATAAAAGGTATTGCACTTATTATGATGGGTGATTTTTTGTATCAAAAAGAAACAGAAGAATCTCACTTGTATGTAAAACCACTTGTGAAAGAGCTTGAAAAGTTAAGTAAGTAATCTTATGTATGATATAATACATAAGATTATTACATAAGGATATATTATGAGTATAAATGATATTAGAAAAAACTTCGTATTTAAAAAAGAAGTAGCAACACACCTAGAAGAGATAGCCAAAAAAGATGGTAAATCTATGACAACAATAGTTCAAGAACTAATAGAACAAAGATACAATGAAATCAGCAAAGAAGAAAAGCTAGAAGCTTTACATAAATTTGCAGGTAGTAGCAATGGTGTCTTTGGAGATTTAACAGTTCAAAAAATCAAAATGATGATGGGCGAAGATGTGTTAAGACAAAATGAACAATATCATAGAGATTTAGAAAATGAAAAATAAAAATATATTCATAGATGCAAATATATTTATAGATTTAAATGATGAAAGCAGAATTTATTCAAAAGATTGTCTTAGTATATTAAATTTTCTGGTTCAAAACGACTTCAAGATATTCACTTCTTGTGATTTGATGACTACTATATATTATATTCTTAGCAAAATAGACAAAATAAAAGCCCTAGATGATATTGAACAGATTAATAAAATATGTAAGGTGATTGATTTTTCAAATGAAGAAGTTAGACAAACTTGTAAACTAATGAAAGAAAATACAAACTACAAAGATTTTGAAGATACTATTCAATATGTACTAGCCAAAAAAGAAAATTGTAGTGTAATACTATCAAACGACAAAGGTTTTTTCAGTGATGATATTCAAGTATTTACAAGCACTCAATATATAAAAGAGATAATAAAATGAAAATAGCACTAGTAACAATAAACAAACCAAGCCTAGCTTCAGCACTTAAATTAAATACATATCTAAGTGATTATGATGTAGATATTTATACATCTAAAAAAACTGCTGATTTGGTAGAAGATTTACCAAGTGAAATTATAGCCTATGGTAAACTTGATGATATACTTGCACCTGCTTGGGAAAAGTACGATGCAATTATATGTATACTTGCAATGGGTGCTGTGGTGCGAAAAATAGCTCCACTTCTAAAAGGTAAAGATGTAGATCCAGCAATTATTGTAATAAATCTAGCTTTAGATAAGATTGTACCCCTTCTTAGTGGTCATATAGGTGGAGCAAATGAACTTAGCAATACTTTAGAATCATTACTTCCAAATGCTATAAACTTTATAAGTACAGCAACAGATCAAACTAAAACATTAGCTTTTGAAGTAGAAGCTACAAAAAACAACTGGGAGATAGTAAATCTAAAAGCCTTAGCAAATATATCAAATAGGTTATTAAATACTCAAAATGTAAATGTAGCTACTTATAAAAGTATATTTGATAGTTTATCAAATAAGAAAAATCTTACATTGATAGACTTTAGCGATATTGATGAAAATAGTGTATTAATAAGCCCAATTCATAAAAGCAACACAAACTTACACTTTAGACCTAAGATCACTCTTGGTATGGGATGTAATAGAGATACACAATATAATACTATCCAAATAGCATTTCAAGAGTTTTTATTAAAACATAATCTAAAAACAAAAGATATAAGTCATATTGCAAGCTTTGAAGCAAAGGCAGATGAAAAAGGATTACTAGAGTTTGCAAAGTTTAATAACTTTGAAATAAAATTTTATAAAAAAGATGAAATCAATTCTCTTGAACAAGAGTTTAGTAAATCTGCATCTACAAAGTTTTTTGGTCTAAAAGGTGTAGCAGAACCAAGTGCAGTACTAAGTAGTGTTTACAAAGAACTTATAATCAAAAAAGAAGTGTATAATACTGAAGTAACAATAGCAGCAGCTATATAATATGAAGCTAGTGTATTTATGGGTAAAAGAGTATAAAAATATAAAAAATCAAGGGTTTAATTTATCTTTAAAATATAACTGTGAATTTAAAGATAAATCTAATGAAGATAAAAAATTAAATGATAATCTTAATTTGGTAAAGCAAAAAATATTTATATAAGATAAAATGAAGACTATAATAACTTTTAGTATATATTTTAATCATTATTATTAAGCTTATTATCTATCTTATTTAATTTATTAGCTATCCGTCTTTGGTTATGTATTACATTTCTAACTTCTTCAAGTATAGCCAAGCACGTAATAAACAAAAATATAACTATTATTAATATAGCAATTATCATAGTGATTTCTCCTTTTTTATTTAGTATAATATTATATCATTATATTTTAATATAAATAATTAATTTAATTATTATAAAATAATAATAATCAAATAAAAGTAGTATTATTGTATCATTGCATAAGGACAAAAATATGGAACTAGTATATTTATGGGTAGAAGAGTATAAAAATATAAAAAATCAAGGGTTTAATTTCTCTTCAAAATATAATTGTGAATTTAAAGATGAATATTATAAAGATGGAAAATTAAAAGATAATTGTAAACTCATTATAAAAGAAAATGATAACTATATAGAAAACTTTTTTGGTGAAAATATAAATATAACTGCTATTGTTGGGAAGAATGGAAGTGGAAAGAGTAGTATTTTTGATAGTATCACTTTAAGGAAAAAAATATTTATTTTAGTTTATGATAACGAACTTAAAATTTATACTAGAAATATAAATATAAATAGTTTCTATAATGAAGAAAAATTAAGTTATTCTTTTTTAAAGAATATCTTATATTATTCTACTGGTAATGAATTTTTAAAAGATACAACATCAAATTTACATTATATTCATAAACAAAATACAATTAAATTTATAACTAAGAATTATTCTGAATTACAAAATTATAAATTTAATATATTTAATTTTACACCAAAATTTATTTATTTTGAATTTAAATATAATTTAAAACTTATAGATATAGACGAGTATATAGATGAAGAATTTATTCAACAAATTAAACGAATAATTACTGTTGATTCAGATATTTTAATTACCACTTTACAAGCATTACAAAATTATAATAATAATTATATTAATTATTTATTATTTTTATTTGGTAATATAACTGATGTATTTGAACAAATTGATTTAACAGAATATTTACATCCTAAAGATAACTATCTTACGATTAATAGTAATGAAATTATAAAAGTACTAGATTCTTGTAATATTCCATATATTACAGAAAACGATTTTAATAAAATTAATAAATATAAAGATAATAACATAAAAATTAGTAACTTGAAAGAAAAATTTGGAAGTGACTATGCTAATCTACTTTTTAGAGATTTAAATAATATTTTAGATTTTGACTTTTTTTCTAATAATGGAGCTTCTTTTAATAGTCTAAGCGATGGTGAAAAAACTATTTATACTTTTTTAGTTAATTTAATTGAATATAAATCAAATAATTTTTTATTTATATTAGATGAACCTGATAATACCTTACATCCACAATGGCAAAAAAAGTTTATTGATGAATTAATTAAAATACTTAATAAACTTAATAAAAAAGTACATATATTAATTACAACACATTCACCTTTTATGCTTTCAGATTTACCTAAACAAAATATAATATTTTTAGATAAAAATGAAGATGGAACTTGTAAAGTAGTAGATGGATTAAAAGACAAAAAACAAACATTCGGAGCAAATATCCATACTCTACTTAGTGATAGCTTTTTTATGGAAGATGGGCTTATGGGAGAATTTGCAAAGGGTAAGATAGATGAAGTAATAAAACTACTAAATCAAAATAAATTAAGTGATAAAGAAATAAAACAATGTGAACAAATAATCTCAATAATAGGTGAACCTATTATTAAAAATCAATTAGAAAAAATGCTTCATAATAAAAAAATTGATTATTTAGCAAAAGATACGAAAGATGAAATTAAATTATTAAAACAAAGAATTGATTTATTGAGTAAAAGATTATAAATGATAAAAATAAGTAATTCAAATTTAGACAAATTATGTTCAAATCATTATGAACTATTATGTAATAAATTTTCTTTTTCTATATATAAAAGACTTAACAAATCATTAAAAGATTATAAAATAAAAAGAAAACAAGTATATAAAGATTATTTATTGTTATTACAATTTATAGATACAAATTTAAAAGATATAATAACTGCAAAGCCATCTAAATTAGAATATTATAAAAATAAGATGTCAAAATTGAGTATAAATTTTGAGTTTACTAAGAAAAAGGAAAATAAAACTACTGAACAAAAAGAGATTTTAATAGATTTAAATAAAATTTTTAATTATGAAACTTTTTCTTCTAATGGTTTTACTAAAAGTAAGACAAAAACAGATAATAATGATTATTTTTATTCAGGTAATGTGCTAGTTCATAGTTTAAAATTATCTGTATGCCCTTATTGTAATAGAAATACAATATATAGTATTCAAGATGGAGAGAAAAGAACATCTGAACTTGACCATTTTTATCCACAAAGTAAATATCCATTTTTAGCATTGTCTTTTTATAATCTTGTACCATCTTGTAAAGTATGTAATAAAATAAAATTAGATAATGATGATAAAGAGTATATAAATCCTTATGATGATAGATATGATATGAATAAAAATATGAAGTTTTCAATGAAAATAAAAGATAGTACATTTTATAATTGTGAAGATGGCTTTAAATTAGAATATATTATAAACAATAAAATATCCAAAGATGAATCAAACAGAATTGAAAATAATATTGAAGATTTTAAACTAGATGATTTATATGAAAATCATAAAGATATTGTATTAGAATTAATACAAAAAGATATAGTATATAACGATAGCTATATAGATGAACTATTATTAAAATATGAAGGTACACTATTTAAAAACAAAGAAGATGTACAAAGACTTATAACTTGTGGATATGTAAGTGATGAAGATTTACACAAACGACCACTTTCAAAACTAATCAAAGACATAAGCGAAGAATTACAAATAATATAAAAGGAAAAAAATGGTAAAAAACTATATAATAAGTAATTACATAGATATATTAATCATTGGACTTATAGCAAAAATAAAAAGAGAAAGTAAATGAAAACTAAAAACCTAACCATAAGAAATTCAACAGCTCAATTCCTAATCTATAAATCAGATAATCAAGATATAAAAGTAGATGTGCTTTTATATGATGAAAATATATGGCTAAATATAGAGCAGATGGCACAACTATTTGGTAAAGCAAAATCAACTATAAATGAACATATTTTAAATATTTATAAAGATGGAGAATTAGAAAAAGAAGTTACTATAAGAAAAATCGGAAATTCCGATTTTTCTACCAAACCTACAAATTATTACAATCTTGATATGATTATTTCAGTGGGTTATAGAGTTAAATCTATTCAAGGTGTACGATTTAGACAATGGGCAACTACAAGGTTAAAAGAATACATCATCAAAGGTTTTACAATGGATGATGAACGACTTAAAAATCCAGATCAAATCTTTGGAAAAGATTATTTTAAAGAACAATTAGAACGAATACGAGATATAAGATCTAGTGAGAGAAGATTTTATCAACAAATAACTGATATTTATAGCCAATGTAGTATTGATTATAATAAAAACTCCCAAGCTACACAAGAATTTTTTGCTACAGTACAAAATAAACTACATTGGGCTATTACAAAACAAACTGCATCTGAAATAGTATATTCAAGAGCAAATCATCAGAAAAATAATATGGGTTTAACTAATTGGAAAAATGCACCCGTAGGGAAAATAAGAAAATCTGATGTAGCAATAGCTAAAAATTATTTAGCACAAAACGAGATAAAATCTCTTAATAGAATTGTAACTATGTATTTAGATTATGCCCAAGATCAAGCTGAGCGAAATATACCAATGACTATGAAAGATTGGAGTTCTAAACTCAATGCTTTTTTACAATTTAATGAACGAGATATTTTACAAAATGCTGGGAAAGTTACAGCTACAATAGCAAAAGAGTTTGCTATAAGTGAATTTGAAAAATATAAAGTAATTCAAGACAAATCATATAAAAGTGATTTTGATAGATTATTAGATGAGATAAACATTTAGGTTAATACACAACAAAATATAAAAAAGAAACTAAAAAGGAAAAAAATGGCAAAAAAACTATATATAATAAGTAGCGGAGCAGGAAGTGATACATATATCACAACACAAGCAGTTGAAGCAATAAATGAATGTGAAGTAATAGTATCATATACAAAGTATGCAAAAGAGTTAAAAAACTTAATACAAGATAAAGAGCTTTTTACTTCTGGTATGACACATGAGATTGAGCGAGCAAATCAAGCAATAGAGTTTGCTAAAAGTGGTAAAACTACATGTATAATAAGTAATGGTGATGTAAATGTATTTGGTATGGCTACACTTATTGTTGAACTAATAGATGAACAAAACTTATGGGATGAGATTGAAGTGATATCTGTACCTGGTGTTACTTCATTTTTAGCAACAGCTAGTAGAGTTGGAGCACCTGTGAGTCAAGATTTTTCAATTATTTCACTATCAGATAGACTAACAGATATAAACATGATAGATAAAAGAGTTAAAAACTCTTTAGATGCCGATTTTATACTAGGTATTTATAATCCTAAATCAAAAAAACGAATACAACCATATCTAAACTTCATAGATGCACTAAAAGATGTAGATGAAAGAATAGCAATAGTAGCTTCAAATGTAGGACGAGAAAAAGAAAAAATCACTATTACTACAACTACAGATTTGATTAATAAAGGACTTGAAAATGAAGATGTATCTATGTCTACACTTATAATGGTATGTAACTCAAATACAAAACTAACATCAAATGGTAAAGTACTAACTCCTAGAGGGTATTTAAACAAATATGATATGAGTGGTGAGATAAAATAGTGTTAAACCTATGTATAAGTGCAGTATCTTCAAATAGTGGGAAAACTATTCTTACTACTGCCCTACTTCATCACTTCAAAGCTAATGTACAACCATATAAAATAGGACCTGATTATATAGATCCTCAGTTTCATAAAATGGTATGTAATACTCCTAGCGTTAATCTTGATAGTTTTATTATGAATGAAGAGCAAGTTAAATGGATATTTAATAAGTATAAAAAAGATGTAAATATACTTGAAGGGGTAATGGGCTTTTATGATGGAGAAAACAAAGGCTGTAGCGCATATAGTGTATCAAAACTACTAAATATACCAACAATCCTTATACTTGATGCAAGTGGGAGTTATATCACTATTAGTGCAGTTTTAAAAGGACTACTTACTTACAAAGAGCAAAATACTATAAAAGCAATAGTACTTAACAATGTATCATCATCTATGCACTATGAGTTAATAAAAAGCCAAATAGAACAAGACCATCAAGATATATTAGTACTTGGATGGATTAAGAAAAACTTACAAACTTTAAATAACACTCATCTAGGCTTAGATTTAGATGATACAAGCAAGATTGAAAGTATAAGTTCTGAAGTATTAGAAAATATTGATTTACAGTTATTAATGACACTAGAAACGCTAGAAACTAAAAATACTACAAAAGATACACTTGCTTATCCATTTGAAGCATTAGAGGCTATTAATAAGCATATAGCTATAGTTACAAGTAAAGATAGTTTTTCATTTTTATATCACGATAATATACAGTTTCTAAAAGAAGTATTTACAAAAGTATCTATAATAAATCCAAGCCATGATGAGGTGATACCATCTACTTGTGATGTAGTTTATATTTGTGGTGGATATGTAGAAACAACTAAAGCTTATGAGAGTTTAAAAAACTCAAATAATTTCAAACAAAGTTTAATCACTCATAGCATCTCAAAATCAATTTATGCAGAGTGTGCAGGACTTTTGTATCTTGGAAATAAAGTTGATGATAAAATCATGTCTGGTATTTTAGATGTTGATTTTACTTTAGATTCAAAGTTTAATCGTCTTGGATATTATTATAATTCTTCAAATATAAAAGGTCACTCTTTCCACTACACAAAAGAACTTGACAATACAAATGCTATTGATATATTATCTAAAAGTTTAGGTGGAAATGGTAAACCAGGTTCTTGGAAAAAAGATAAAATATTTGGTACATATTTACATACTATGTTTAGAAACAATATCAATCTAATAAAAACATATTTTATATAAGATACTTTAATGGCAGTGTTTATAGATATAGATAGTCAAGACTTACCAAAAAAGTATCAAAAATATAATTTAACAGCTTCAAAAGATGGAAAATCTGATAGTGTATTTTTTCTTAATGATAGGTATATTTTAAAGGTCTTTAAATCATACACTAAAGAAGAACTCAAAAATGAAATATACCTTCTAAATATACTAAATAATAGTAAAGCATCAAATATATTAGATACTTTTTATATTAAAAATAATCAAACAATAGTGTATAGATATGTAAATGGGTTAAGTCTTAAACAAATACAAAATAATCACATAATTCAAATAGCAATATATTTAAAAAATATGCATAAACTAACAAAAAATAAAACTTCTTCAAACAAGCAATTATTTAATCAAAATAATCTTATAGGTATGATAAAACAATCTAATAATGTTAAGCTATTAAAGATATATAATAGCATTACAATAAACTTACAAAATGACGGAATTATTCACGGTGATTTATTTGCTGATAACTGTAAATTTTATTCAAATAAACTAAGTGGTGTTTATGATTTTTGTGAGGCTTGTAATGGTGATTTTGTTTTTGATTTGGCAGTTATTGCTATGTCTTGGTGTTATGAAAAACATCATCTAAACAAAGAAAAAGTTTTAACACTTATGAGAGGATATAATCTAAATATATCATATAAAAAGTTCTTGGTTTATATAAAATATGCCCTACTTTATTATACAACTTCAAGGTATATAAATAATAGAGAGTATAAAGAACTCTACTTAAAACTAAAAAAGATTTAATCTATAATTTTACTTTTAGGTAGTTTATATCTTAAATTACATGTATCACTTTTACTTGCACATTGTACTTGATATTCTATCATCTTCTCAAAAGGCTTTAAAAAATCATCAATATTATCAGAGCTTAGGTTTTCAATGCCATGCATATTTAAAAGCTCTAATACACATAGAGTTGTTTCCATAGTACTTAGACAATAATCTTCTGGTTGTTTTTTTATAGTAAAATTTGATGTTTTTGTATGTGTAAAACTCATCTTTGGCAAGGCCTTTATATTTTGGCTTTGTGTTAGTATACTATTTGCACATGCCCATGTAGAATCTACAAGAAACAACACATTTGTTTTACCTTGTTCTTTTATAGTTTGTTTATTTAGATTGATACTGTCTTTTCCTGGATATAGTACATAACATGAATTTAAAGGATTATCTATAATAGTATTTATAGCTTTATGATTTGAAAAGTCTATGCCAACATATAATTCACAATTACTAAGTGATAGGTTTGTAAAGTGTCCAGAGCCATTCTTAGTCTTTCTATACTCTTTTGGATGCATTAGTATTATAAACTTAGTATTTGTATCAATAGCTTTTATATGCTCACACATACATGATATTGTTGGTCTATAGCACTTATAACATATTTGTCTATAGTTTTTATCCATATCTTCCAATATTATTCCTAGTGTAGTTATATTTTGAAATAATATCTAATGATATATTAAAATAACTATTGTATAATGCCACAAAACTTTAATATAGGTATCATATGCTACAAAAAATTATATTTTTATTATTATTTTGTTCTTTTTTATATGGACATCCACATACCTTTATGGACGTATCTCCTAAAATAATAACAAAAAATAAAATAATAGAAAAAATAAATATAAAATGGCTTATAGATGAAATGACATCTTCAATGCTTATAATGGAATTTGACCAAAATCAAAATAATAAAATAGACCCATCTGAAAATAATTATATTTTTGAAAATTATTTTGCTTCATTGGAAAAATACACTTATTATATACATATTAAACAAAAATTTAAAGTTAGTAATTTCAAAGCATCAATTATAAAAAATAGAATTCAATACTCATTTGATATTATTTTAGATAATAAAAATTTATTAAAAAACTTTTCATTAAGTTTTTATGATACAGATTTTTTTGTATCATTACAATTAAAAAAAGAATTCATAAAACAAAAATTACCATTTCAAATTGAAGATATAGATGGTGATTTTTATTATGGATACAAAATAACTTACAAATAGGTAAAAATGGAATTTTATAGCACCCTAATCAAACAATTAACAACATGGCAATATCAATTAAATAGCTATATATCTGGATTAATTAGAAGTACAAATGACGATACATCTCTTAGTATCAATCTTACTGTTTTAGCTATTGCATTTTTGTATGGATTAATACATGCAGCTGGTCCAGGTCATGGAAAAGCAATTGTAGGGTTTTATTTTTCTGGTCAAAAAAACAAAAATAAGAATTACTTTAATGCATTTCAAATGGGTTATATGATTTCAATAGTACATACAATATCTGCTCTTGTTACTACTTTTGTTTTATACTTTATACTAAAAACTATGTTTTACAAAAACTTTAGAGAAACATATGACAATATACTTCATATCTCAGCTGTATTAATTATATTTGTTGGTATATATATTATTTACGAAGCCTTTAAAAATAGAAAAGATTCCCAAAGTATACAAAAACAAGAAAAATCAAAATATGTTGTTGCATTGAGTGCTGGTATTGTACCTTGTCCTGGTGTAATGACTATTACATTATTTTCAATTATTCAAAAAAAATATATCTTGGGTATTTTAAGTGCTATTGCTATGAGTATTGGTATGGGGCTTACTATATCACTTGTTGGTATACTTGGGATTTTATTTAATAATAAGACCTCAAGTTTTACAAGTAATATTGGATATATTTTACAAATGATAAGTGGAATTATAATTATATTATTAGGATTATTTTTATATTTATAATCCTAAATAATATTATTCATTTAAACTTTTAAGTTCTGCAATTCTTTTATCTATAAGTGCTAGTGTTCGTTCTTGTGTTTTATAAGATATCTCAGGTAGTTCTCCACCCCACATTTTTTGTGCATCTTCAAAACCTTGAACTATACCTTTTCTACTTGCTTCTAATTTACCTAGGTCATTACCAGATATATTAAACGCAAAGTCAACTACTCTTTGTGAAGTTTGATTAACACCAAAAAATCCATCATCAGAAATTAAATCTTCTGCTTCTTGCGTAGAAAGTTCTGAAATTGGTTTGCCATCGTATCCTGTATTTGATAATTTAAAATCATCAGATACTTCTTTTCCT
>Ga0256824_10000273_pt1 | contig 19201 bp, 31 predicted proteins | sample CV67metaG_FD_191570 | JGI IMG/M metagenome (GOLD analysis project Ga0256824, IMG submission 191570) | Hydrothermal vent microbial communities from East Pacific Rise, Pacific Ocean - CV67 | ecosystem: Environmental > Aquatic > Marine > Hydrothermal vents | place: Pacific Ocean: East Pacific Rise...
TCTTGCTCTTCTTCTTACTTGGATCTCTAAATTTTTCCCAATGGTAGGATTTAGAGGATAGACCAATTTAAGCAACTTTTTCTTATTAATATGGTATAATATATTATATAATCAAGAAGGAGTTATCATGTCTTATGTTCAGGGTGAAATCACCAAAGATGTCTATAGACAACCAGTTGAAGTAATGAAAGCTACGGGGGACGGCGTCCCAAGTAAATATACTCTAGTGAGAAAACACAACCACTGGAATAAACTCGTCTATCCTACTATTCTTCCTTCTCGAGAAACAAGGAGTTTAAAGTGAATGTGAAAAAACAAGAGATGCTAAACCATATTGATAATGCCAACGAGCTTTGGTTCGTTAAAGAGAGACTTAAGGTTTTATTTTTGGAGGGTCTCCCTCTTAAAAATGGGGCAATTATTCACTCCGTAGAGGAATACATTGATTTGGTCATTCCTTTGCTTAAGGATGATATTAGAAGACCCGATGCGATAGTAGATATGGTTAAAGCTTTTGAGAGAAATTTCTTATCAGAAAGAACTGCAGGAGTCTCCCTAAAGGAGCTTCTTATGAAGGTTCGCTATGCAGAGCTTTATATAATTCAAGGACTATACCCCTTGTCTATCGCAGAAGCTGTCTTGTCTGCCAAAAATCAACTCGCCAAAGAAAGTGAGGATGTTTAATGAAAGTCTCAATAGCAAGCATTGGTGATGTGTTCAAGATGGGAAGCAATCTTTCTCCAGAACTTTATGTCAGCAAGGGATATGAAAGTTTTAAAAACTTGACCTCCTCTGAACTTGAAACTCGGACTCACTATTTGATTAAAACGGTTCCCATTTATCAAAAAAAAGAAATCATCTCTTTTCTTGGATCCATTAGTTCTTCCAGGGAGATGCCACCCTCTGACAGCAAATACGATATGCTTCCTGGTAGGATTCTTTCAAAGTCCTCCCTTCTGAAGGTGGGGGAACTCATCTTAGGTAATCAGGTAGATATTTCAAAAGATAAAAACCCCATACTTCTTGTAGCTTGCGCCCTACTTTCCTTCTCTAGTGAGCTACTTGTGCTAGAGGCAAAAGCCAAACGAGAAAGTTTACTTGAGGAACTTCTTGAGGTTGAGAATTTCCTTTTTCCTCCTGGATCTTGAATAAAAAAACCTTTTTCCTATAAAAGATGTAATTATTTCCACATAAATCTCTTTTTTTTTGTATACTAGACAAAAAGTTTCTCAGGGGTCGTTTATGGGGGGTAAATTAAAGTCTTATCCATATCAAGCAGACATTATATCGGCTGCTCTTGCTTCTTCTGGGAATGTGCTCATTATGCTTCCTACGGGGGGAGGCAAAACACACATCGCCTCAGAAATCTCTAAAAAATCTAAAAAAATCCTTTTTCTTGCTCCTAAAATAAATCTTCTTGAGCAGACCGTTAATTCTTTCAAACACTTAAATCCTCAGGTTATACACGGATCCAAGCCTTTTGACAGAAGAGGAGATGTTTATGTATCCACTCTTCAAACAATAAGTCGCAGACCAGAGCTTTTGGTTGAAATGAATTTTGATGTAATTATTATTGATGAAGTTCACTTTGGAAATAACGGAAAGATGCAGGAGGTTATTAAGCAAAACCACACTGGGAGATTTATTGCCCTAAGTGCCACTCCTTATGACTCTATGGGTAAAGTTATTGAAGGTTATGATCTTGTCTTGGACAAGTATGATATTCAATATTTAATTAATCACGGATACCTTACAACTGTTGATGTTATTTGCCCTCTTGAGGTTGACCTCTCAGGTGTTAAAATTACTGGAGGAGACTACAACCTAAAAGAGTTGGACTATAAAATGTCCAGCCCTCTAATGATTGCAGCCACAGTAAATGAAACCTTCTCTATTCTGAAAGAGAGAAACAAGACAATTATTTTTTGTGTAAGTATTGAACACGCAGAAAAGCTTTTAAGGGCATACTCAAAAGTTTTTAAAGATCACTCCATAAAAAAAACAATCCGGACTCTACATTCAAAGATTGACAAAAAAAAGATTGCCTCTACACTGAATCAGTTTATTAATGGGAAAATTGACATCATCATAAGCGTTGATATGATAACTACTGGCTTTAATGCCCCTGCTGTGGATAGCATGGTTATTGCAAGACCCACAAAGAGTCAAAATCTTTATAAGCAAATGGTGGGGAGGGGAACCCGGAACTTCCCAGGTAAGAAGTACTGCCTTCTTCTCGACTGTGGTAATGTTGTTTCAAATCTAGGTATGCCACTTGACCCAATTGTTGAAGTTGACAAAAAAGGCGTTTCTGTTGTCGCAAGAAAGTCCTACTCTTGCCCTGAATGTGGCAGCAAGAAACCTAAGGCTATTGTCTCCTGTGATGAGGGAAGTCTTTGTCGGGTTTGTCAGTCTTGTCGAGGAGACAAGGAGCCCTATGAAGGGTCTCGGATAACAGAGTGTTCCTATTGTGGTTTTCTTCATACTTATTCTCTCCACGAAAAGAACTATGTCATCAATAGGTTTGGTATCGCTCTTTCCTGTAAGGGGTGTAGATCAATAACTCCTCTTTCATTTTTTAGAGCGTCCGATCAAAGTATATACGCAGGAGAGAGTGACATTTCCTGGTCTCTTATTGACCACCTCCTTGCTCATGAAGATATCTTCTTTAAAGATGTGTTCATTGAGCTTGGAAGGGAAACTGTAAGCAAAAAGAAAAAGACCTATGCAAAAATGATGTTTGGAAAAAAAAACATAAAGTATGAGCTTCTCTATAAAAAACTTATGGACGACATCAACCGTGAACTATACACTAATGCTATACACAAGCTGACCATTCGTGAACTTAGACAAAACTTCATTGACTTTTGTTTTCCAAAAACAAAAAGGGATGACCTTCTCGATCGTATTTTAGCTATAGAGAGGCTTTATTTGTCCAAATATGGGAAGCTTATGAGGGCTGAAATATATAGAAAGGTGGCGCTTCACCACGTTTCCTTTTTTAGCTCAAAAAAATAGTGTCTAAGTGTTTTCAATTTAATTTGGTTTTTAAATTTGTATGGTATAATATATTATATATTAAAGGAGCTTTAAATGGCGTTTATTGAAGAAGGAGGAACAGTTAGAATTATGTCAGAAGAGGATATCCTCGCCGCTTTCGATGTTAGTTCAGACGAGCTTGAAGAAGGGGAACGCGAGTATGTTCCTTTTGAGAATACAGACTTATACCTTGACATGATGAAACACTTTACTGATAATGCAGTTTGGTGGAGAGTTGGCGATGTTGATGAAGATGGAGATTTTTCACTTAAAATGCTTTTTGGAACATTCCCCCGTGAGATTGTTCTTGAGTCTAAAACAAGAGCCGGGACTGCGTAATCTTCCAAAAGGCTTGGCTTGTATAATATATTTTTTGTGGTAGATTTTTGCCACACACTAAGAGGATAGCACATGTATAGAACCATAACGAGCACTGTTGGAATTAATTTGCTTTTTAAACCAAGTCGAGGATATTTTGCTGAGTTTTTAATCCATAAAGATTCCAGTAAAAAATGGGACGAAGTAGAAAAGAGAATTGTTCTTCTTTTGGGAGGAGCTTCCTCTGACAAACAAAAGCCTGACTCTGTTGAAAAAAGACTCTTGATTCACAACTTGCTTTCTGCGTATGCCCCTGTGTTTGAAGCACTTCTTCTCTCTGGTGCGAAGAAAGACGCTTTTCGAGAAAAGTGTGATTTTGTATTGGGCAAAGAGAGAATGGAGAAACTGCTCTCATCGTCTTCTTTAGTTGGTGTGTCGGGGAGTTTCTTTTCTATTGAAGTTGACAAAAATGAGATTCAAGAAGCAGCTTTGTATCTTACCTCTTTGAAATAAATACAGCAAACCCATCTCAATTTAAAGTGTTTTATATTCTTTATATGGTATAATATACTATATAAAGAAGGAGTTATTATGACTGCACGGATGTCTAACAACAATGTATTTTTCGATGAGAGTAAGGGTGGGTGGAGTATTGAACCTGAACTTAAAGCCTTTGGGGAAAAGTTCGGTAAATTAATTGCTGTATTTGTGACCAAAGATAATGCCCGTAATGGAAAAATCTCAGAAAGATGGTGCTTTTCTGATAGCAACCTCGGCGACTATGATGGAGGAGAAGACTATCAGGTAGTCAGATACGTGTCTCATGTCTCTTTTGCAGGAGGGATCGCTCCTGTGTGTGCTATAAGCACAAAAAAAGGAAAGATTAAATTCTTAAAAGATATTCACTCAGAAGATACATCTTTTGATAGACCCTTAGTAGTTCAGTATATGAGGGTTTCAAATGTGTAGCCTAACTCACACTGGGTTAACAGTCCCCGTTCATGCCTTTTCTCATGAATCACAAAAACTCCCACCATATTTGATTCTGGATGATGCCAATGGGATATCCTCTACTCTTATTCTTACTGGGACGTCTGAACTTCCAATATCTTTTTTGACCGAACATGTCTTTGCACTAGAGGTTTTGATTAAAGAAAATCTAGACCTCATCGGAGCAGTAAAACAGACAAGCCTATTTGGAACACAAGACTTAATAACTATCATTCCCGAAAATTGGCTCTACTGTGAGGCTGATTGGGAAGGATATCATAAAGCAATGAACCTTACAGGGGAAGATATTACTTCTTTGTTTTGTAATCTATTTGATAAAGACTTTTGCCCTGATTGGCTCGATATCTCTTCTGACTTGGGAGCATTTTCAAAAACTTGGCTTTCTGGTGAACGCTCTGACATTGAAATACTCCATGCAATATCTCTTCTTCATTTTAGAACAAAGAGCCCTAATGTTGTTGAGGTTTCCCTCCTCTCTAAGCATCTTATTGGGTTGATTGGGTTAGCTTGGAGTACTTTTAAGAATAACGGGAGCATCCACCTAAGAAGTAATTATGGTCTAGGTATAGATGTACACAAAATCATACAAGCTGTTAGAACTGCCCACGGTATTAAAAAAATCAACAACCACAGTCTTGCTGATGGACGGAAACTTATGCTTTCTCACTATGTGCGTGATCTGTTTCGCAATAGAGAGAAGGGGGCTTTTATCTCGCTTGTCAATAAAAGCCGTAATGGTGCGTCTCTAAAGAGTCACTGCATGAATTATCTCTGTTCTCACGGGTACGAGGATCCTATCTATAGTGGGTACGGTGGTGTAGGGGTATATGGTCACGGGGAATCAATCATCTTTGGGTTTAGACAGGGGAAGGTTACGATAGAAGAGAGTATTCTTATGTCGTTTTATTTTCCCGACTCTCGCAGCAATCCTGATGAAGAGCTTGATCTTGATGCACGTTACAGTAATACATATTGCTATAAAGAGAAAGAGTTGTGGGATTTAATATATTCTACCTTTTCCCCATCTCTTTTTTCATAAAAATAATATTAAAGGAAACACAATGTTTAAAAATATTTGGTCAAAACAGGTTATCGCTATCCCCTTTGAAGACATAACACGTCTTTCAAAAGATATTCTCGAGCTACACGCTAGTTTTGTGGGCTTTCTTTCTTCTACTGGTGTCACAATGGAAGAATTTGCAGGAGCTTTGTGTGAGGATGATCTTTGGGTTATTGAACAGGCTTCTATCAGCGAAGAGTATCAGCACTTGGAGTCTGATGAGGTTTTTAAAGAGATTTCAGGGAAATGGGAGGCGTTTATGGAAGCTGTGCTTTGTGCTACAGGGATTCAGCTTGATCTATACTATCCCGACTCTTCAATCACGGGGAGAGAGAGAAAGGTTTTTCTCACTGTACTAAACGGGTTTATTCCAAACCCTAAGATTACTCCTGCTCTCCATGAAAAAATGAATCACGAGTCTTTTCTTTTTGGGGAATAGTTTAGTGTCATATAAAGGCTATATCTTCCTTTTTATGGTATAATATACTATAAATAAAAGGGACTACTATGAGTAAAATTCAAAAACTGTTTGGTTTACATATCCTGCAGAGAGATTCACTAGAAGGAGAAATTAAAGAGGTCATCGAGCAATTCTTTGGGGATGATGCCAATGAATGTGAAGAATTTGAACTCATCCTTAATAGGGTAGCAGAATTAGAGTACGAGTTTATTTTTGACTTTGGGGACTCTTGTGGTCATGTCTCTGCTGTAAGAAAGCTCGATGACATTCACTTTCTTTTTCTTAATCAAGATTTACTCCCATCAGATGTTCTTCCTGTTGTGGAAGAGATGTCGCGGCGTCAAGAACTTTCATACTTAGACTGTGAGGCATTTCTCTCTGAACTCAAGGAAGTTGGGTATATTTTTGAATACGGGTTGGACAGTGTGCCTTTTGATCTGAGACCTATGAGCAAGCAGGAAAAGCTATCGTGCGAGTACACTAAAAAAATGCCCGTCACTCCCGATACCGACTAAGCCTATATATTCCTTTTTATGGTATAATATATTATATAAAGGATAAGCATGAAACAAGAAGATATACGCCCACACTGGGATAAAAGATGTACTGACACCTTTGTTGGACAGTCTATAGTTCGAGTAAGATACACAAACAAGACTGAACAAAAAAACCTTGGTTGGTACAACAGCAGTATTGTCTTGGAACTTGATTCTGGGCACCTTATCTTGCCCTCTCGTGATGATGAGGGTAACGATTGTGGGGTTTTGGGTATTACTCAAAAAGGGAAAGAGTTTTCTACTCCCATTTTTCCCGAATTAAGAGATGCCACAACCATTCTTCCTAAAATAAGAAGACTCCTCCAAAAGAGTCCTATAGTCAAAGCTGAGTATTTATCCGAAGATACTGCGCGTTCTCTTGACTGGTATTCTATCCCTGTTGTTTTTACTTTAGAGAATGGAACCAAGCTTATGCCTCAAAAAGACAGTTCTGGTTCGGATGGTGGTGCATTCTTTACAACTTATGAGAAATTTCCAACAGTTCCCGTGATAAGCTAACTATTTTTCTATATAATACACGCGTACATATAGGACAAGGAAACCAAACCTCTGTTGAGGAAATCAGATAATAAACCTCCTCTCGTGAACTATGGTATTTTTAATCTAATAATAAAATATATATGGTATAATATACTATATATATTTTACTCATTTGTGGTAGAATAATAATTTATTGGAGAAGAAATGAACCTAAACATAAACATCCCCGGCGCAGCAACAAAAAAACTTAAGATACAGTCTACAAAAGCAGGCAGAAAGCTTGTTATCTCAACTAATTTTCTTCCCCTGTTTGGCTTTGATGCTGATTCTCTTGTTACTGAAACTGTCATCGGCAAAGGAGAGGGGCTTGTGGTTGCCCTTGCCTTCCCTCTTGCAGACGAAAAATACAAAAAGGTTTATTCCAGAGAATATAAACATCGTAGAAACTCCCCCACTGAAACACTTTTAGATATCAGATCTCAATCAAAACTTAACCTTGCTTTTGGTGATGCTCAAAATGTTCACATTACTTTTGAGTTTGGAAAAATAACAATCCGTCCAATTGAAGACAAGTACGCTGCCCGTGTCAAAAGGGCGAAAAATAGTGAGGAAGCTTTTAGTGCCTTTGTCGCTTGTTCTAGCGGTGTTGATGCTCACTCTCTGCACAGCAACGGCTTCCGAATAGACACTGTTCTGGAATATCGTCCTCAAGAAAAAAGAGACTCTAAAAATCTGTCTGAATCAGGGATGCTTGCTTTTCTTGAAAATGTTCCAGTAAAGGGGACTGCTTTTAACGAGGATATCTACACCATAGATACAGATATCTTGAGCAAAGAGGTTAAGAAGCACGGCACATCTCTTTTATCGATCAGCCTACAGTGTGATGACATGTCTCCTTTGAAAACAAACAAGGAGAAACTGCGAGCCGTTTGCGACCTATCCACCACTGCTGACATGACGCTAGAACTAATTCGCATTGCTGCTGCCTGTCAGTTTCCATTTATCTTAATTGAGCAGGTTCAAGGGTTTCTTAATAACCCTTACTACTCGCTCTTAAAGCTCCGTCTAGAGCGTGATTCATACACTGTTCATACGGCTGTTCTGGATGCAAGTAGGCTCAGTGGTGCATCTAAGAGAAAAAGAGCATATATCTTTGCAACTTCTTTTCCTGATACTCATTTTAGTTTTCCAGAAGAGGGATCTTCTCCTACAGACTTTTGGGATACCTTTGTAAAGCCTCATCTTGCAGACTGTCGAGATGTGTCTCACTCCAAGTCAATTCAGGACGGATACTCTGGTGGACGGCTAAGAATGATTACCGAGCAATCTTTGTCTTTTCCTACTCTTCTAAAGTCACAAAGAAGAATGGCGAAGGACACCCTTGTTATTTTTTACAAAGGAAAATTTCTTATGCCTTCTGAAAAAATGGAGCGTGTTATCATGGGGATTCCAGAAGACTTTACTTTAAACACCGTATCAGAAACCATAGCTTCGGAAATTTACGGACAAGCTGTCGAGTACAAATCGCATGGGGAGATCATTAACTCCGTAAAAAAACACATGAGAGAGGTATCTCTTTTAAAATAAGCTGATACTATTGACTTGTCTAAAAAAATAGTGTATAATATATTATACAACACAAACAAACCAAAAAGGAACACTATATGAACGTCAGAAATTTTAAGAAAACCCCTCATACCTCATATCAGCTTATTTGTCAAGAGTCTCCGATGGAACTAGAGAAAGAAGTTTCTCTCGCTTTAGATGAGGGATTTGTCCCCCTTGGTGCTCCTGCTATCATTGAAACCAAAGCATCAAGACAAGACAATCGCCCTTCATCAGAATACTCTTACTCGCAAGCTGTATTCTTTAGAGTGTAAAACTTCGATAGCTATGCCCTTTCGTGGTATAGTTACACCCTTCACCACCTCATTTTACGGCTCTTCTGTATCCAATGTTCCTATTTTTTACTAATCTCATATTTAGCTTTTTAATGGTATAATATATTATATAAAGGATTTGAATGACTAACAATATAAAAAAAATGTCTTTACTTCTCAGTGAACCTCTGACCACCATTCATGATGTTTTTGAGTCGGATGGGTTTTGGAATGATATCGCCGAGGCTACCGATAATGGAACTCTTGGAACCCCCTATCCCTTCCCTGACTCTTTTAGCGAGTATAATTCTCTTTGGTTTGAACTACCAACGAACAAAAAGGTTTTTACCTCTTGGGTAAATAGCCTTGTTCTCCCTGTGGAGACAGAAGTTCCCGTGACTGCTTCAATTATTCCCGAAGAAAAAAGCAATATCTTGACTGCTCTAGAACAGGAAGAGTATTTTGTTTCTGTTGTTGAAACGAGAATAAAGGTTGTGAGGGTTCTTGCACAAAACCCTCTTCACGCCGAAGAAAAAGCTTCTGCACTCTTCTCCTCCAAAACACTCTCTTTTGGGAAAGATGATAAAAGAATTTTCAATACAAGTACACTGGAGGATAAACCATGTCATTAGTAGCACCTCTTTGGCTCTTTGGCTCACTTTTAGGTGCAGGACTATATATACTCCTGCTTGTGACTCTTAATCACCAAAAAGGGGAAACTCCTCACTACTCCCTTCCTAAGGTTGTTTTTGATTTTCTCTTAGTTCTTTTTCTTGGCTGGATATCTATTCCTTTTTTGGTTTCTACGATCTATATAATTGATAATAGAACTCCTCCGTACTGGGCTGTATACATCACCTCTTCTATTGTTTTTATTGTTTCTAAATTTTTAAAAGGTAAAAAATATGCCTGACTATCTCGCAAATCTTTCCACTAAAGCCAGAGATACCCTTTTGCTTTCTGAAAGAAAAAAGAGGGATGCACTTCTTTCTTCCCTTGAAACAAGTGAAAATCTTATTTCTCAATTAGAAGCGACTATTCTTAGTGAAAAAAAGAAAACTATTGTTAAAAGAACACAAGCCAGCAAGGGTTTTCTACTTGGCGACAGCTTGTTGCTGGATGATAAACTACAAAAGTTGTTATGATCTTCCCTTTTCAGAGGGGAGTCTTCTCTTATTAATATCTCCTCTAGATACAATCTCGAATCTCTTCTTTCGTTTTTCTCTCTCCGCCTAAAATCTGTAGGGGAGACCACCACGCACAGAGAGATCCTTTTACTTAACTGTTTATCCCGAGGGTATGGAATGAAGGAGATTTCCCTTATCTTGGAGCCAGCCGACTCACCTCACCTCTCTAGGAGGGTTTTGAATTCGTTTCTTCTCCAATTCCGCTATGGTGTGACCAAAGGAGAGATCACCTTTGTCTGATGCATCAATTCTTACGAATATGTTATAATTTTGCAGAATTACTCAAAGGGGTGAATATGAATCTAGGCCCACATAAGCACACAAGTTCAGCAGGCTATGTATATTTTATTATTGGAGGCTTTGATAGGGTTTTGGGGTATTCTTTTTTGGATATTCTTGACGAAGAAGGGGATAGTGTATATTCTAATTCTGACGAGCGAAACCCTTTTCTATTTAAAAACTTTTCTTATTTTGTGGACTTGGCAGGTAATACTTTGGGTTTAGATATCTCTGATGTGGGAAAAGCTGCCGACCTTTTTGCAGCCTCTCCTGACCTCAAGATAGAGGATTATAAAAAACTTCTCTCCGAAAATGGGCTGGAGAAGTTCTCTAAAAACTGTCGGTATTAAAACTTTTACTTAATACCTTTTTTAGTTTAGCTACTGTATTCTCGTTGATTATCAAATCTTCAGTCTCCACTAGCCCTTTTTCCTCTTCCTCTGTTATCACTCTGATTGTCAGTTCTGACTCTCTTGTTCCTGTAGGGAGGAGTTCATCAATCATTTGTCTTGTAACCGCCTGCTTGCTTCTGTATATTCCTTCATAGTCAATGTAGTAATCACCCCTACTGGAAAGAACTTTTACAAAAAAATGATCTTGTATAATTCCTCTTCCTGAAACAACAAGCTCCGTTTCTTTTCCCAACACATCTGAAATTGTTCCACGAAGGGCTTTTGCAAACATTAAACAACCACCGTCCATAGGGCCAAATCCGTGATCTTCTATCAATATTGCGTATCCCTCAGAAAAAGACCTTTTTATGTTTTTGTATTCCATTTTACCATCCACAGTCAAGAGGAAGCACCGTCCCCTTTTCTTCCATCCACTTCTCTGAATCAGTCGCTATCCCTACTGATGATGCTGTTGATACAAAGGCATAGAATTCTCTACTCTCGGTGAAGGTTTTTCTTTCTTTGACTTCTTTTGAATAGTAATCTTTTAATTCCACCAATACTGAAGCATTATCTTTTCCTGTGGTCAAACAAAGGATCCCGTGACGACAACCCTCACCTAGTCTATTTGTTTTTTTAGCCATATTGTACTCCTTGTATATATAATATATTATACCATAATTATTACACAAAAGGGCTTTGTGATTTTGGATATACATAAGGTTATTTGCATCTTATATATGGTATAATATATTATATATAAAAGGAGAATAAATGCCTACATCATCAGAACTAAAAAAACGTTTCCTAGCCAGAGGAATGTACCAAGAATATGACAACTTGCTTAGAGAACTTGGAGATATTGTATCTCTTGACTCAAAATACCCTTCAAGTATATTCTGCGATATCTGCTCAGACAAAAAAAGTCACCAAGCTCAGGAGTCTCTTTTATTGAGGGAAGAAAAGAAAGATATCTTTATCTCTGCCGACCTAGTTACTAGAATTAGAAATCTTGGCGGAAAATACGAAGACTTAGGGAGAGCAGACTTTCAATCTATGGTTAGAACCCTTCCTTCTATCCCTTCCCCTCTATGTGTCTCAACGTCCCAATAACCAAAAAATATAAAAACAGTATTTCGTCTTTGCACCTACTGGAAGATTTTATACTGTATAACACGCATACAAAGGAATTAAATGGAACACATTTTAATTATTATAGCTATTACAATAGCTATTGCTACCATCATCAATATTGGTCTTAAAAAATTTGACATCCCTACTGTTATTGGATATATATTCTCTGGGGTAATCATTGCAACACTTTTTGATTTTAAGCATGAATCTAGAGAATTTCTATCCCATTTAGCGGAATTTGGTATTGTTTTTCTCATGTTCACCGTTGGTTTGGAATTTTCTTTTAAGCAGCTAAAAAATATGAAGCATGAGGTTTTTACTATTGGGACTCTTCAGGTCTTAGTGACATCCTCCCTCTTGACAGCAGGAGGCTATTACATCTTTGGTCTTGAAGTTAAATCGGCAATCATCGTAGGACTGGCTTTATCTTTATCGTCTACTGCGATTGTATTGAAGATGTTAAACGAAAATGGCGACATCAGCTCTGGGTACGGAAGAAAGTCACTTGGTGTGCTTCTTTTTCAAGACCTAGCCGTTGTTCCTATCTTGTTGATGATCTCATTTTTTACAAATACCGACAAAAGTGTTGGAATGATGCTTCTCGATACATTGGGGGGAGCTGTAGTTATTTTTATAGGTCTTTTTATCTTCGGGAAGTATGTTGCAGAACGCTTTTTTAAATTAGTTACGAAAAGTCGGTCAGAGGAAATATTTTTAATCTCAGTCCTCTTTATTGTGATTGCTTCGGCAATATTTGCCGAAGCTGCAGGATTCACTTATTCTCTAGGGGCTTTTCTAGCCGGTATGCTTTTGTCTGAAACAAAATATAGATATCGGATAGAAGCCGACCTCATTCCTTTTAGGGATATATTTTTGGGGATTTTCTTTGTTACTATTGGGATGATGATTAATCTCTCTTCTGTTGGCGACTATGTGTTCTACATTGTAGGGATCACCTTTTTAATTATGTCGATGAAAGGTATGGTTCTCTATGTCATCTTGAGTAGATTTGACCTAAAAAGAACTGCCATAAAAACATCTCTTGCCCTCTTTCAAATTGGGGAGTTCGCACTTGCTATATTCGCACTTGCTAATGCAAAAGGGCTTCTTCCAGACTCTACAACCCAGATCTTAATTGTTTCTGTTGTTTTGTCCATGATAATCACTCCATTTGTCCTGAAAAATGTTAGAAGACTCGCAGACATCTTCGATAAGGAGATTAATCCAGATTATGATGTCTTGCCTGTTGTGTCTGGTAGCTATTCCGATCACACTATTGTATGTGGCTATGGGCCAATAGGCAAAAAAATTGTTGAAAACTTGAAGCGTGACAATAAACTTTATTTAATATTGGAACACGACGACAAAATTGTTGAGGATGTTCTAGCTAAAGGAGAGGAACCAATTTTCCTTGCCAATGCTGCACAAAAGGGAACATTCACTCACTTTAACGCTTCTGGTGCAGAGTGTGTGATAGTGGCTATCAACAACCCCGTGCAACGAAGACTTGTCTGTGAAAACCTTTCCGATCTCTCTTCTGGGGTCAGAAGCGTAGTAAAGGTAGACAATGATTTCGAGCAAGAGTTGTTTTTGGAGATGGGAATAGATACCGTAATAAACAAAGAAGATATTGTTGCCAATCTTCTTTATGATAGTTGTCAAAAATAATTTATACTAAGCTGTTTTTATGCTTCAATGCAGTATAATATACTATACAAATAATCAAAAGGACTACTATGAATCTTGCTACACATACATACAAAAACGACAAGGGGGAAACCCTTCGTGTAGACGGGGGTTTTGACAGAATCCTTGGATATGCCTTTATGGGTGTTTTTAGAGAGGGCGCTGACGAGCCAGAATATTCCAACCTGAGCGAAGCAAATCCTTTTGCGATTAAAGACTTTTCATACTTTACTGCTCTTGCCTCGAAACAGTTTGGACTTGATGTTCGTGACATGGAAAAGGCTGTAACCCTATACAAAGACAATATGAACTCCAGCTTGGAAGAATACAGAGCACTTCTTACCCAAAACGGGCTAGAGAAGTTTGCAAAAACTTGTTGGGCGTAGAATGCATCACCATTCTGCCCCTCCCATTTTTCTCCCAACAATAAAGAATACTGTGGTTCTTGAGAGTTCCATTCATTCTTGGGGATTGGTTGCCACACAAAATATAGAGAAAGACGTATGCCTATGTGTCCTCCAGGGGCAAGTAATTAGTTTGTCTAAATACAAAAAACTTCTTCTTTCAAATCAATACAACGAGAGTTGTTTTATGGAGAAATTCACACTAAATAAAGACCTGATTTTAGCTATGCCTTTCCGCACCAGCTATAGTTTTATTAACCACACTTACGAAAAGGAGAAGGAGTGTCTTCGCTTTGTCGTTTCAGAAAATCCCCACACGGTCAGCGTTTTTTCCAGTAGGGACATCTCGAAAGGTGATGAGATCGTGAGCGTATACAATCTTGACACTCATATCGATATACTAAAAGGGTTTGGAAAATGACTACAACTCTTATCTTGCAGGGCAGTACGGTGGATGAACTTAGGCTTAAAATAACAGAGCTTGAGGAAAATACAGATACCCACACAGTCAGCGTGATTTCCACCGGTGGGATTTCTGCCATTGAAGAAAACGGAAAAACTTTTCTTTTTCTTCCAATTACTTTCAATAAAACAATCATTCCAGGCAGCTTCTCTCCTCGTTAACCTCTATAATATTCTTTATATGGTATAATATACTATATAAAGGATTATTATTATGTTTGAAAAACTAAAGACAGAAAACCTCAGCCTCAACAAATCACTCAAGAAAGAAGGGGTTTCCTTATCTGATATTAAAGTCAGAGTAACCTCAACCCGAAAATACGGAGAAACTGATGTGTACCGCTGGACTGACGCCCTTTACAAAGGGAAATCTATAAGTGGCTACACTGTTGATCCTAGACACCCACACCTAACTAAAAGAGAACTCGCTACTCAGAAACTACTTGAAACAGTTGTTGCAAAAAAAGCCCTTCTCTCTTTTCTTCATGGAGGCATTGCTGCTTAATAATCCCCTGTTGTTATTCACTTTTTGTTAAGTTCTTCCATAGCAAGTATATGATATAATATATTATATAATGGAAGGAATTAAACTATGAATATTATTGGACTAAAAAAAGAACCCACCTCTCCGCCTAAACCTATCAACCACTCCAGAGGAGATAAATTTCTCATATTGTGGAGTAGTCGAGATGGATCCAGGGTCTTTAGGGCTTTCTCAAAGACAACCCCAATCGCTCAAGCTATTGAAGCCTTTAGAGGATAATATAGATGAAAACACTTTACAAGATACTTCTTATCTCTGGAACACTCTCCCTCACCACAACAAATCTTTTTGCCGAATATGGGTTTAATGCCGATAGTTTCACGAGGATGCTTATTAAGGAGGGAAAGAAACAATACAAGGATTATGTCAAGCAGAACGAGAAACCTTCTCGAAGGGCTGTTTCTGACTCTTCACCCCTATCCCAAGAGGCAACGCTAAACCCAACACGGAGAAGTGTTAGTGGTCAAAGACTAAAGTACCCTATAAACAATAGAGTTCTCTTCTCTAAAGACAACTGTGATGATGTGATTGTGGATAGTGCTTGGACATCGTGTTACATACGTGACGATAAGATTTCATCTATAATTCACTACTCTCTTAATGGAGAAGACTTAAGGAGTGGGTATATCCCCCGACCAAAAGGGTTCAGCTCTGATAAATTCTATGAGGACAAACGAATACCCTCTAAGTATAGAGCCTATGGGTACTCTTATCGCAAGCAGAAGTACGATCGAGGTCATGCACGTTCTTATGCTTCTTCTGCATATAGCAAAGAAATGATATACAATACCTATAGCATGATTAACATCTGGCCCCAAAGACCCTCAGTAAACAGGCACACATGGATTAAAGCAGAAAAGTATGAACGTCTTATTGCTAGAAAGCTTGGCAATGTTGAGGTCTATAATATTGCTGATACTCTTGGTCACTCTCCCCATATAGGAGATGAGAACATTCTTGTCCCTGTTGGGTTCTATAAGGTTATTTACAACAAAGCAGAGAAGTTTAAGGAGTGTTTTTATTATCGCAATGTCGAGGTTGATCCAGTAGGAGATAAGCTGCGTGACCACGTAGTTAACTGTGACAAAGTCTTTTACTAATGTCAGCACTTAAATTGCTCCTACTGGTAGGAACCTCTTCTATGCTTCTTGTTTTATCTCTATTCATAGTGAGCAAAGTGAGAAGTTCCCCCACTTTGTATGGCAATCGTGTTGTTGATCTACTATTTGTTATCGCTGCCTTTTCGTCTTTTTCTGGCATGATAATTATTATCTACAATAAAACTATTTATTAAGGTTCCCATTATGCTACTGCTATCTACCACTCTCACCTTTTTTGCTGTTGCTGTCCTTGTTTTTGGTGCAATGCTTGGGTTTACTATCTCAAAAGTATTCAAAAATATTTCTCTTGTTCCCTCAATTATTATTACTATTCTTTCACTGATGTCCTTCCTTTTTCTGATGGCTTACTTTTTTCTCCCTCAAAAGGCTTTGATAGGCTGCTGATGCGTCTATCTTAAAGATGTTATCAGTCTTTATATGGTATAATATACTATACTTATTAAGGATTACCATGCACATAGAACTACATCGAAAAGACAAAACACCTTCCCACATTGCTAACATTAAAATCACAGATGCCTCTTCCCTGCAAGAAGCTGTGCATAAATCTTTCGTATGCATTCAAACTGCAGCAAAAGGTTCTCACGGCTTAGTGACTACTCCCTCTTGGCACCCGCTATTAAAAGGAGCAGTTGGAGCTTCAACTTGTGATGATATTTTTAGAGTGTGTGGTGTAGATTATACTTTTATTGATGGTTCTCTACAGGAGGTTGCCAAACCAAAAGACGAAAACTCTCCATCCCCCAAGCTTAAGTTTACTGGGCTTCATCTAGACTCAGATCCGTCTGCTGAGTATAGTTTTCTAAATGAGTTCACTTTTGATTTTAAACTTCCTGTCGTTATTTTCAGCTCTACCAATAGACCCAAAGAGATAGAAGAAACCGTAGAAATGAGGGTTTCCATAGAGGGGTGCAAGACCTCTGCTACTTCGACCGTAAGAGTTGTGTATTTAAAAGATGGTGCACCTTTTAATCAAATCCCCAGAGAGTATCCGTCCAAATCTTCTTCAGAACAGCAGGTAGTATTTTCTCAAGACTCTATTTCTATATATTTTGATCCAATCTTTTGTGAACAAAACAAACTCTCTCCTGAAAGTTTTTATATCAACGTGCAAGATGAGTGTGTTTTTTATGAAAGTTTTATCCAGTCGGACGAGGACACAAGTGACGATGAGCGGATAGATTACGAGGGGAGTGATGGGTACACTGAGGACTTTAGTGAATGGCTCTATCCTGATGTTTAACAAACAGGTCTAAAAAACGAGGGCTCTCCCCTCATTTTAATCGCTTGACATTTTGGCTTTATTATTGTATAATATATTATATAAAAAGGACAAAGTATTCCTACCGTTCCCGCCTTCTTAGGCAAGGTAAACTTACTTACTGAAATATAATAAAAGCAACCCTTACCTTTGGTTTGATGTGCATTTTGTTTAACGGGAACACTTCATATAACGCAGAATTATCAAGCAAACAAGGAAAAACATGAAACTCCCAACTATGTCAGCTTTTAAAGCTGAAGCAAAACAACTCAAAGTAAAAGATAACCTGAAATATATGGTAGCTATGGACATAGTCGCCAAGAAGTACGGATTTAAAAACTGGAATATCGCCAAGACAAAACTTTCTGCTGAGGAAGAGAGATTAAACAAAGAGTCTTCTCTTGGAAAAAAAATTATATGCAAAATTGAAGCTCTTCTTCGTGAAATACAGGATGAGCAGACGCAGATTGGGAATTATATGCAGGAATATTCTCTCAAGGCAGTTACAGCTAGTAACTCTTGCTTGTTGATGATTGAAGAGAAGGAAACCTCTATCGAGTTTTTAAACTCACTTCTTCACACTCCCATCGATGTAAGCCTTACAGCAAAATATGGGTTAAGTTTCTTTACCTATGAAGAGGACGCACAACTCATCTGGGCTAAGCTACGGCCCCAAAAGTCTGAGGGTAACACTGACGGACACATGTATTCTATTGTTGAAGTGGGAAAAGGAACTCTTGGGACTGCATTTTTTGAGTCTTTTGCTTACGAGGATGATGCCATAAAGAGGATTTCTTTTATTAACAATCTGAAAACTTGCAATATATCCTCAATTGGAAGCCAAAAGGATAAAGAATCCTCTCGATACAGAACCCTACCTCCGAAAGTTACTTTTTACTGGGAATATACGATCACTATGAAGGACGGAGAACACTTCTACAGCTTAGACAAAGAAGAGGCAGATAAAGAGTTTAGGTCTATTTCCAACTTTGGTGAGTGGGAACAATACTATAAAAAAGAATTCGTTTCCACTAACGGACAAGACCACACAGAGGGAAAAGTTGTTGTTTTTGACCACAACACTAAAAGTGATGCTGAGTATTGGGTATGGGGATGCATTGGTGATAAGGACACCGAAACATTTGGCCTGTCTTTTGAAAAAGCTTCCTGGGCAAATGACTTCAGAGATCACCTGAATGAATCTCCAGATGATTTGATTGAATACACAGAGCGTGACCCCCTTGAATTCACTTCAATAGAAACACGTTACCAAAAAAAATAGTTACAAAACTAGGGAGGGATGCGTGGTTTCAACATTGTAAGCATTGGTACAACCGGTGTTTATCTGTTGTTTATCTAATTACCTCCATGGTTGACATTTTGACATAATTACTGTATAATATACTATACAAAAAACAAGGAAACAATATGACGGAAAAAACAGTCCCCGCAGAAGAGGTTGCTCCTCTTTCACTAGAAAGAACACGCGCACAAGACCTTGTTGAGTCTAATGTTATTTCACAAGGGAAGATAAAAGTAGATGACGGTCAAGACACTGGCGACCACCCTGGCTTTAACTTCGAGGGTCAACACATTATAAACCCATACCGTACAGCGAACTGTTTTCATGAGGTTGAACCTGTTTCACACTATGGACAAGCCTATATTGACTGGTATCTTTCTTTATAGACACCAATCTAACTACTTCGCCCAAACCGGCTGCGACAAACTATCTAACCAAGGAAAAAGCATGAGTAAGCGAGCTGATCTGTCTGGTAAAACTTTTGGTTCTCTCCTTGTTGGTGAGTTCCTTCGTGTAGAAAATACTCACGCAATATGGAAAACACTTTGCTCTTGTGGCTACAGTAGCGATATGTCCTCAACAAATCTTGTCTCCGGAAACACAACCAAGTGTGCCGAATGCAG
>Ga0256824_10000276_pt1 | contig 19149 bp, 19 predicted proteins | sample CV67metaG_FD_191570 | JGI IMG/M metagenome (GOLD analysis project Ga0256824, IMG submission 191570) | Hydrothermal vent microbial communities from East Pacific Rise, Pacific Ocean - CV67 | ecosystem: Environmental > Aquatic > Marine > Hydrothermal vents | place: Pacific Ocean: East Pacific Rise...
GTGCTATCAACACCAACACCTGTTCCAACAGTAATACCAACAGCAACACCAATGCTTGTTCCAACAGCAACGCCAACGCTTGTTCCAACAGCAACATCAACGCCTGTTCCAACAGCAACGCCAACGCTTGTGCCTACAGCAACACCAACACCTGTTCCAACAGCAACACCAACGCCTGTACCTACAGCAACACCAACGCCTGTACCTACAGCAACACCAACGCCTGTACCTACAGCAACACCAACGCCTGTACCTACAGTAACACCAACGCCTGTTCCTACGGTAACACCAACGCCTGTTCCTACAGCAACGCCAACGCCTGTACCTACAGCAACACCAATACCTGATACAACAGCTCCTGCAAGAAATTCAACGATTAATGATTTAAGTACAGCTGATACAACACCTGCTTTGAGTGGAAATTTGCCCCATGGTGATGATGATACAAATACAAGTAACTATAGGGTCTCTATAGAGATAAATGGAACATCTTATGATGCAACAAACAATGGTGATGGTACATGGTCTCTCCCTGATGATACAATTACCCCTTTAGAGGAGGGATTTTTTACCGTTGTGATTACTGTAACGGATGAATCAGAAAATTCAAGTTCAACAACACTGCTTAATAAAATTGAGATTAACAATACAGCTTTTTTAATCGATTCTTCGATAGAAGGGATTAAATATGTTTCAGGTAGATACAGTGGATATACCGATATTAATGGACTCTTTAAGTATGAAAAAGGTTCAGCAGTTACTTTTTACATAGGTGATGAAAGTTCAGGAATTCCTATGGGGTCAGCTGAAGTTAAAACAGACCCTCATAATAATAAACGACGTATTGTTACCCTTTTTGATTTGGCAGGTTCAAGCGATGAAAATAATCCAAAAGTACTCAATATGGGTAAATTTTTACAGTCATTAGATGTAGACAAGGATGTTTCTAATGGTATTACCATTGATGTACGAACAAAAGAATCTATAGCATTGTTGGGGTTGAAAAATAAGATTGACTTTAACCAAGAGGTGGAGGCTTTTCATGAAAATGGAGAGGTTTATAACCTTTTTAATGACTTGGCTGACCATTTTGGAGAGCATAGAGGGTTGGTCAGAACTGATGATGCTAAGGCTCATTTGGTAGCTGTAAGAGACAATACCCTTGCCACCAAACAGTTTTTAGGAGATGTTGAAGTTCGAGGTGAAAAACAGACCATTAAAGTTTTAACAGGTGTTTTTAAAAGTACAGATGGTGTGGTTGAAGGGTTAGAGTACCGTTCTGGTAATCAGTTTGGACGAACCAATGAGAAAGGGGAGTTTCTTTATGAAGAGGGGAAAAAGATTAAATTTTATATCTATCAGCTCGAACTTGGAATCACCGAAGCCAATGCTGTTTTAACTCCTGCTAACTTAGTGGTTTCAACTTCGTTTGAGCATCCTCGTCCACGAAATATTATACGTTTACTCTCAGCTTTTGATGCGATAGATTCTGATGCGAAAATCACCATAGATGATGCAGTAAGAGGAGCGTTAGAAAAGTATCGTTCTCAAATAGATTTAAATTTACAAGATGGAAAAGCAAATAGTGAATTGAATATTCCAGCAGGTGTTGATGAGTTTGGAGCTCAGTTTGAAGCGTTTGAGATGGGTAGTGAGATTTTAGCTGAGATAGTAAGACTAAGAGGAGTAAACTAATATGAAAAAAATGATACATAAAAAACTAATACAACTTTCAATGGCAACAGCTTTGACCTGTACATCTGCGTTGGCAACACTTCCCAGTGGAGCAACTGTAGACACTTCTAGCCTCAAATCTGCAACACCTGCTTCAGATGTAGATGCACAGTTGGAAAAGTTATATGATGGTGTTCGTGAGTTTCATATTTTTAGAACACAGTTCTCTATGTGGAGTGGAACGGATACTTATACAGCATTGGTTACAGGGCAAAATGGTTTTCCTGTATTTTCAGCCCGTTCAGACAAAGACCCTAAATATACAGATTATCCTATTGACTATACAAACAATACATTAAAAAGGTATCGTCCTGTGCGACCACCAGCTTCGGTAGCCAATTTTTATAGTGACAACAGCATAACATTGGGTGACAAAGAGACAGCAACCTATCATGCACCTATGGTATCAGCAGGGACGATTGGGAAAGGTCGCGTTTTAGTGATGGGAAGTCATATGTATGATTCTATTTTGGTGAATCCACGAAACTATTCTCATAATGCAAACAATAGTAATAAAACAGATGAACCCGATTCGGTAGATATGGAAAACTTCTTTCACAATACTTTAGCGTGGTTAACCGAACAAAATAGTTTAGAGGGTAATCACTATTCTAAAACAGGTTCAGAGATTAAAATACTTTCTAACAAAAATAAAGCCTCTTTTGTAAAGGCTTATATGAATGGTACTAATTTTGTTGAATTTAAAATTCATGATAACTTTAATGTGCTAGAGGGGGAAAATCCTAAGTATGTACCTACATGGAAAGAGGCATCTAATAATGGGCTTTTAGACCCCACAGAGTATCCTTTGGTGATATTGGAAGATTTTCAGATGAGAACAGCATTTACTGCTTATAGTAAACCAAATGAAGAGCTAGATGGAACAGTTAGAAAAACCCAATTAGATGAGGTAGAACTGCTTATTGATTATGTTCGAGCAGGTGGAGGCTTACTTATTATGGAGTCGCCCCGTTTTGCAGACAGTTTAGGGGTGATGCAGACAGCTTCCAATGAAATTTTGAAAAAAGCAGGGATTACAACCTATTTTGAAAACAATCATGCAGGGGTTAAATTACTTCCAAACTATATCGAAGTAGGGGGTGTTCATCAGTTCGATATGTGTTTGGTAGACTATATAGGTCATACCGATTTACAACGAAGGTTGGGTATGGATGATTATAGTGATGTTCCAACAACACTAGAGGGGTTAACAAGTTTACTTGATGCTAATGGGAAACTTGCTTACCTTGAAGAGGTATTGAAAAGAAGGGAGAGAAAAATTTTTAAAGAGGGTAATTCTTCACTTCCAACGCTAACAAGTGCCGACTGTGGAACAGTAGAGGTGGAGCTTTCAGATGGAAGTAAAACCGCTGTTCAAACCAACTTGGTTAAAGGTGATGGTATTATTCAACAAAATCAATATGACCGATATGCCAAATACCCTGTAGATTTAAATTTTGTTCAAGCCCAAGGGGATGTGGGTGGGAGTATGAATACACTTTTAGCCCATGAGTTAAAAGAGAAACAACTCTCTAAAAATGATTTAAATCGTGAATACACGAATATGTCAGCACTTTTGTTAAATGATGCAGTTTTTACAGGTGAAAAATTTGAAAGTTTAAATGCCATGTTAAACCGTTATAAGAGTGGGGGAAGCTTTGTCAATGGTTTAGGTGAGTTTTATCCTGGTTTCTCTTTTTCAAAAGGTGAGGTATTGGACTTTAGGAGAAAACCTGTCACTAGAATTATGGTAGAACGGGCATTTTATGATAAAAGTTTAAAGTATGACCCCTCAGAATTTCCAGGGCAAACAAGTTCATCGGGCAGTGCTAAAACGGCTAAAATATTTTTAAAAAGGAATATCAATCATCAAAAATGGTATGCAGGAAACATGCAATCAACAGGACTTTATGCTCCTGCACACACAGATATAACCGTGACCTTACCTGAAGGTGTGGATGAAACAAAAATACAGCTTCAAATAGGTGTAGGTGACAATGTGGGTGGAATTTTTAGGCATGAAATTAATCTAAAACGACCACCTAAATATGTTAAAAAATATAAATTTCAAGCTCCAAATGGTACGGCATCTAAAACAATTACCATTCAACACCCTTATGGGGGACTTATTTTTCTAAAGTCTTTTGATGCTTCTGTTGCCAATGATGCTACAGCGATGGTAAGTTTTACAGGTGTTCAGTCAGCGGTACGTTTTGTATTGGGGGAAACCACAGCTGAGACATGGGAAACCATTAAATCTTCACCTGCACCTAAAGCAGAGTTGGAATCGAAACATTATATTGTTACCGTTCCAAAAGCAAATATGTCAGCACTTAGCTTTGATGAAGTAACGCAAATAGCTCAAAACTTTGATACCATGACACAAAATGCTTATGACTTTTATGGTTATGACCAAACCTGTACAGAACCGTTTACGGAACATACAGCTCCTAGTTGTTCAAATGATTTAAAGTCTGCTCATAAAAACAGAGAAGTATTTGACCCACATATTAGCGTTGGGGCAGGGCATTCTGGTTACCCTATTATGGTGATGAAGTGGAATCCAAATAGTACAACTTTTCCCCAAGATGCAACCAATAGCTTTTTACTTTGGCATGAGATGGGTCATAACATGGTTGAGTCATGGTTAGGGATAGCAGGGGCAACTGAAGTGGCAAATAATGTGATGGCGATGCACCAACAAAAACGTTTTTCTCAACCATTACGAACCGAAGGAAGTATTGCAAATGTGGGTGTTATCTTAGCCAAAGGACAACCTTGGGCAGATGGTGGAAATTCAGGACGACTTCTGATGTTTCATCAGTTAGCCAAATGGATAGATGCCAATTACATGGATGAGTTTAAAGCAAAAAACAGTAAATACTATGAATCCAATGGTACTGTCAAAACAGCATATTCATTTTTAGATGGAGATGGATTCGATATTTATAAAATTCTTCACCGTGAAGCGAGAGACCAAACAGTTTCTAACGATAAGTATGACAGTTGTATGAAACAGAGTGGAAAAACAAAGACTGATATGTTGGCAATTTGTACTTCAACCATTTTAGAACTTGATACTAAGCCTTTCTTTCAAACATGGAAAGCAGGGGTTATTGGTATAGGTGCTGTTGACGGTGTGACTCTTTATGATTCAACAGGAGCGATTAGTTCAGACTTAACGACAGGGTATAGTACAGCACCTAGTCCTAGCATATCAGGGTTTATGGGACATTAAAAAATGTTGCTAAATTTATACTGAATATTTGTTTTAAATAAAAAACACAAATAGCTTATGTTATACTGTCTTTTAATTTAATATGGAGTATTTACAATGAATAAAAAATATATATCTTTACTGGTTGCAACAGTACTATTAACAGCATGTGGTGGAGGATCATCATCTTCTTCTAATAATGATGGAGAGGGAGCAATTGACCTCTCTGAATATTTTCCAAATAAATCAATGACTAAAACATTTATTAATACAAAAAGAGATGGTGATAATAGTGATAAATCACATTATGATGAGATTATTGAAGTAGATGGCAATACAATTACTACAACTATTGACACAGAAGTTACAGAAAAAATTGTTTTTTCAGATAAAAATATTACCATAACTTCTTTTGATAGTGGTAATACAGATGAAGTAGATTCTATGTATAGACATGTTGATTTAGGGGACATACTTTCTTCTCGAACAATGAACGATAAGTATACCAATGATTTAGGTGAAATTACTAGAACATTGAAGCAAGAATGTAAACTACAGAGTAAAGAGTCAAAGTTTGAAAAAGGTGACAATGTCTATACAGGAGACTTATTGAAAGTTGAGTGTATCACTACAGGTGAGTTTATTTATGATATCAAACAAACCATTTTAGATGCAGGTGCTGCTACTGATTTAAATGGTACTCATGCCATTTATGATAAATCATCTTTTTATCTTCAAAAAGGTTTAGGTGAAGTTGCATCTATTAATGATGATTGTATTATTAATGCTAAATTACCAATGGTTATTACTGACCAAGCAAATCCGTCAGAATGTATTACGAAAAAATATGATTATGAGTTTTATCTTCCATAATAAACATATTTGTAAAATTTCTCTCTTTTAAAAGAGAGAAGTTGTTTCTCTCCCTATCAAATCTAAATATTTACTATCAGTATATTTAACTTATAAATTTCAGTATTTTTAAACAATTTTTATGAAATTCTGCTATGATAATAAAAAAATATAAGGAACTATTATGACCATAGAAGAATTTGAAAAGTTTGATAAAGATTTTATAGTATGTGAGTGTTTTGATGTAACGTTAGGAACATTAATGGAGACAATAAAAGCAGGACACAATACTTTAGAAGCATTGATGGATGAAACCGATGCAGGAACAGCTTGTGAGTTGTGTCAATCTTGTGAAGCTGATGTCGATGAAGACAGAGAGTTACATTTAACAGAAATTTTAGAGTATGTAAAAGCCAAAGAAGCCTAAAGACAGTTAAAATATATATAATGTAACTAAAAAAGAAGTTATAATGAAAAAATATAGATTAATTTTAATAATAGCCATCTTTTCTTTTGTAGGCTGTAGTCAAAAAGAGGAAAAGGTAGAGAGTTCAAAAAATAAAAGTATTATAAATAAACCAATAACCATGGCAAATAAAACCTCTTTGGCAAAAAATTCACTCGTTGTTGTTAAGAAAGCTCCAATAACCAGTGAAACAGTTTCTGAAAGTTATTTAGAAATCATGCAAAATGAGCTGAAGAAGATGAAAAAACCAGTTGAAATTCAAGAGATAAAAGAGGTTGCCTCTGTTCCAATCCCTACTTTAATAGTTTCTACTCCTACTCCTATCCCTTCTCCTGTAGAGGAAAAAACATTAGTCTCCGTCCCTGATCATATTAAAAATTCAACCATTAAAAGTGTTCCCCGTTTTTAACATCAAATTAAGTTTTGATTATTTTAAATATTATGTTACACTGCTTTTAGCTTAAGAGGATTTCTTAATGCTAAAGAACTTTAGGGATAGACCCATATAAAGTTCAAACATTCACGCTAAGGGGTTTAGTATGAGATACGATTATCTTATTTTTATTGGCAGATTTCAGCCATTTCACACAGGACACGAGAGTGTTATTCGCAAAGCATTAGAGTTATCAGATAAAGTTATTGTTTTAGTAGGTTCAGCCTATCAGCCACGTACTGTTAGAAATCCATGGGATTTTAATGAACGAGAAGCGTTAATGCGTACTGTTTTTTCTGAAGAGGAAAATCGACGTATTTTAGCCTTTCCCTTACTTGATCAGACCTATAACAATCAACTATGGATTAAATCGGTTCAACAGTTGGTAGCAGGTGTGGTTTATAATAAGATTGCCTCTAAACCAAAAGTTGGTCTTATTGGTCATCAAAAAGACAATACTTCTGATTACTTAACACAATTTCCACAATGGGAGCGAGAAGAGGTTGAGAATTATAAAAATATCTCTTCAACCGATATCCGTGAACTCTACTTTGGAGAGGGTGAGTTGAGTGATGCTTTAAATACCAATGTATCTATCGCCTTAGAGAAGTTTAAAACGACCAAAGCGTATGAGCAGGTAGCCAATGAGTTTCATTTTGTTAAAAAATATAAATCTGCATGGGACAAAGCCCCCTACACCCCAATGTTCATTACTGTAGATGCTGTAGTGGTTCAGTCAGGACATATTTTGCTTATAGAGAGAAAAGCTCAACCAGGAAGAGGTTTAAAAGCCTTGCCAGGGGGATTTTTAGATGCCAACGAGACACTGAAAAATGCAGTTATTCGAGAGCTTAGAGAAGAGACACGCATTAAAGTACCAGCCCCTGTTTTGGCAGGAAGCATTACCAAAAAAGAGGTGTTTGACGACCCTTATAGGTCGGCACGAGGTCGAACGGTGACTCATGCTTATCTTATAGAGTTAAAGGGTGACAAGTTGCCAAAGGTCAAAGGTGGAGACGATGCAAGTAAAGCGTTTTGGATTCCTTTCGCAGAGGTTAAACCAGAGATGATGTTTGAAGACCATTTTCATATTATTCAGGCTTTGGTGGGATGAAAATTTTAAATATTTAGGGATTTTAATATTTTGGTATGCGAATGGAGGGCAGACACGGAGGTCGCCCCTACGGTTTGGTTTTGTTATAGAAATTGTTAAACATTAGCGACCTGTAGGGGCGACCTCCGTGTCTGCCCTTTGCCTGATAAGAATAAAAAATTAAATTCCAAATAAATAAAGGAAAGAAATGTTTGAAATATATTTTTTCATAGGTGCAATAGTTATATTGAACCTATATACAACTTTACAACTCTATAAAGATGACACATTTTTACTAGATGACGAAAAACCAAAATACATTTTTATGGTTTGGCTCATTCCTGTTATAGGTGCATTAATCGGATTACAACGATTACATGCTGATAAAAACTTTTACATTGGGGTGATGGTGGTCTATCTTTTATTGAAATTTGGACTTTATTACCTTATGTTTGGGATTTTTTAACGGTTATAAATATTTTGGTATGCGAATGGTGGGCAGACACGGAGGTCGCCCCTACAGGTCGCTAATGTTTAACAATTTCTATAACAAAACCAAACCGTAGGGGCGACCTCCGTGTCTGCCCTTTGCTAAATAAACAAAACATGTTCCCAACCGATAGACGGTAAAGAACAACATTACATCATACGAAGGATTTTCGATGAAAAACATTATTTTAAACACAGATAGCTACAAATCAAGTCACTACCTACAATACCCACCAAAGAGTGAGTATGTTTCATCATACATCGAAGCACGAGGTGGCGACTACGACAAAACCCTATTTTTCGGACTACAAGCATTTATCAAAGAGTATCTATTAACCCCATTTACCCAAAATGACATAGACGAAGCCAAAGCCATCATAACAGCTCACGGACTACCTTTTAATGAAAAAGATTGGCAATACATTTTAGACGAGTACAACGGTTTTTTACCTATTGAAATCTCTGCTGTAAAAGAGGGAATGCTAGTCCCGTTAAAATGCCCATTGGTTCAAGTGGTTAACACCGACCCAAAGTTGCCTTGGTTAACCTCATACATGGAGACAGCATTGCTTAGAGCCGTTTGGTTTCCCACCACAGTTGCCACGCTTTCGTACTCTATTAAAGAGATTATAAAAAGCTATTTAGACGAAACAAGCGATAATGCAGAGGCACAGTTACCTTTTAAGTTACACGACTTTGGAGCAAGAGGAACATCAAGTGAAGAGTCTGCAATGTTAGGTGGCATGGCTCACTTGGTCAATTTCCAAGGGACAGATACCATGTCAGGAATCATCGGTGCAAGACGATACTACAGTGCAGATATGGCAGGTTTCTCCATTCCTGCAAGTGAACACTCCACCATGACCTCTTGGCAAAGAGAGGGCGAAACCGATGCTTACGCAAATATGGTCAAACAGTTTGCTGGAGTTGGCAAAATATTTGCTGTGGTCTCCGACTCTTACGACATCTACAACGCTGTAAGTAACATTTGGGGTAAAGCGTTAAAAGAGCAGGTAAAAGCAAGTGGTGCAACCTTGGTCATTCGCCCAGACTCAGGAGAACCAACCGAGATAGTTTTAGAGGTTATGAAAAGAGTTTACGAAGCCTTTGGAGGGTACAAAAACTCAAAAGGTTACATTGTCTTAGATGACTCTGTACGCATCATCCAAGGAGACGGAGTAGACAAAGAGGCGATAAGAGAGATTTTAGAGATTCTAAAAAACGAAGGCTTCTCTGCCGACAATATCGCCTTTGGAATGGGTGGAGGTTTGCTTCAAGCCGTAGGAAGAGACGACTTTAGATTTGCCATGAAAGCCTCTGCTATTTGTGTGGATGGAGAGTGGAGAGATGTTTATAAAGACCCTGTTACTGATAGTGGGAAGAGGTCGAAGAGAGGACGATTGGCTCTTACTGAAAGTTTTGAGACGGTTAGGGTTGAGGAGTTGGATGGGGAGAGCCTTTTAAAGCCTGTATTTAGAAACGGAAAATTATTAAGAGACTATTCCTTTGATGAGGTTCGCAAAGGCTTAAAAAATGATAAGGAAAGAAGATGAATAAGAAAATTATAGTATTAATTTCAATATTGTTTGTATTTGTGGAGAATCTCTCAGCATATAGTTTAGAGATTTTAAATACGGATGTTATTTATTTTTATGAATCTACAAACTCTATACCTATGTTTATAATTATTTTAGGTGTGATAGCTTTTATATATTTTATATTTTCATTTTTTAATTTAGAACATTTGATTACAGCTATTTCTACCTTGATAGTAGTGTTTATAATTTATACCGTTATAAGCTATGAAGAAGAGAGTAAACACATATTTGATATAAATAAAAAAGTCTATTATAGATTGATTGCAGATGATAAAAGTCCAAAAAACTATATTAAATTTCAAGATATAAACAGTGTTAAATTTAGAGAATATCTCTCTTCAAATCCTAGAGGGAAAGGTTATCCGATATATGGATTATATCTTTATTTAAAAAATGGACAAGTTTATGATTTATATAGCTCTCGAAGAGATAAAGATACTATTCAAATGCAAGGTAAATTAATAGCTAAATATATAGAGAAATCATATAAGGAATAAAAAATGCAAATAAAATTTTTCAAAAATATAAAACCTTCAAAAAGAGTCCTAATAGCAGGTGTAGGTGGTGGGTTTGACATTGCAAGTGGGATTCCACTCTATCGATATTTGCGTGACCTTGGTAAAGAGGTGGTTTTAGCTTGCTCGTTCCCATCCGTCCTCGGTGGGATACGCATATGAGAAGTACAACTAAATAAAACGCCAAATTCTCATATACACTCCCACGCAGGAGCGATGGGAGCGAGGCTTAAAGTTTGGACGATGAACAATGACTATTTTTTAGATGCTTTTGAAGAGTATTATCGAAAGTCTGTTTAGGATTTTAGAGTTAAGAATAGATAGCTTTGATAGAGATAGAAAATGTTATACTCTGTTCTAAAAAAGAGAGAGCATGTCCAATATTGATGACTTTACAGCCAAAGATATTTTTTTTAAAGATGAAGAGGGAAATACGCTTTATAAGCGAGATAATACTGTTTATATTGTTAATGATGTTACATTACAAAAGGAGTTGCAAGATATAGAGGGGTATCGTAGTTTTTTATCCCCTCGAACACTTCGGGCTGTTATTATTTTTCCTGTTATGTTTTTGAGTGCTATTATTTTACTAATTCTTTATCAGTTTTTAGATGATATTGATGATTTTTATGCTTTGGTTTTTTATTTTACCTTTTTTATGACTTATGGGTATGTAAAATATTTATATCATCGCAATATTAATGCTGTTTTAAAACAGTGTTCTATAAAAAAAGAGCCAATGGTTCAAAAGAAGAAAGTTTACAAAGAGCCATCATTAACAACATCTTTACCTAAGAATAGAACAGTTCCTCAACAGCCAATAGAAAAGGTCTATTATCAAAAGCATAGAGAACCATTTATGAAACGATTTAAACAAGCGATACCTGATTTTAATTTTTTTCATATTGTGATGTTTATTTTGATAGCTTTTCCTTTTCTTTTTGTGGTCTATGCGATTATTTTTAATTGAGAATACCTATCTCATAAATTAATGAACTCTTCTCCTGTTTTTACAATAATTTAACAACTATAAGGAAATAAAAAATGCAAATAAAATTCTTCAAAAACATAAAATCCTCAAGAGATGAGAGAGAGGAAGTACTATCTTGACATGTTCTTGTCTGAAGAGGGTTGAGTGTGGGTTGCCGTTGTAGGTCGTACTGCTCTCTGTCCGACAAAAATAGGCAAAAAATAAAAGCTAGTAAAAGAAAAATTATTGATAGATAAATAATATGAAATAAAGAATATTTATTTTATGCGAATATGTGTCGGACAGAGGGCAGTCCGACCTACGAAAGGAAGAAAATGAAAAATATAAATGAACTAAAACAACAACTCCAAAAAGGAAAGAAGTTTAAATACCTCTTCTTTTGGGGTCATAGAGAAAAAACAAAAGGTACGGCAGACAAGAGTTGCTTCTCTCAATGGTTTCCTGTGGGGTTTACTATTGATGAGGTCTATTATAAAACAGCTGAACACTATATGATGGCAGAGAAGGCTCGGCTTTTTGATGCCTCTATGGTAGAACCTATTTTAAACGCTTCAAGTCCTAATGAGGTCAAGAAACTAGGTCGTAAAGTCAAAAACTTTGATGATAAAATATGGAGTGAACACTCTTTTGATGCTGTAGTTAGAGGGAATATGGCAAAGTTTTCTCAAAATCATAAATTACAAGCGTTTTTACTCTCTACAGGAACAGAAGTTTTAGTAGAGGCTAGTCCTTATGATAGGGTTTGGGGTATTGGTATGGTTGCCCAAGATGAGAGGGCTTGTAATCCCTTGAAATGGGATGGGGAGAATAAGTTGGGATTTGCTTTGATGGTGGTTCGAGATGCGATTAAATAGACTCTTCAGAAAAGAGTTTTTCATAACCCTTTTTATAAAGCAGAACAAATGGCACAGATATAGTGTGTTAGGTCATACATTGATGTTGGTCTACCATGCGATAAAGGCAAAACAGTATAAGATGATAACAGCAGGTTTTTTACATGACATAGGTAAACCCATTTTGGCGTATCAAGGGGAGAAAGATAGACTCACAGGTCAATATAGTTTTACCAACCATGAGGAGGTGAGCTATCAGCTTATAAAAAAGATTCCTTTTGTCTCTGAGTACACAAAAAAGTTGGTACGTTACCATTTTCTCATACGAGGTATGGAGATTTCTAAACGTAAGGGCTACGAGGGAAAATATAGACGAATGAGACGGATATATGATGGGTTAGATGAGAAATTTGTAAAAGATTTGAAGATTTTTATAGAGTTTGATGATAGAGCGAAAGTTTAGGTGTGATGATGAAAAATATAATATCAATAATGATGATACTGTTTTATATGGGCTGTAGTCGAACGGTTAATGCGTGGAATGGTTCTACTCCAAAAGAGTATCTGGAGGTGTATGGAAAAGAGGATTTACCCTCTAAACTGGAATCGAAAAAAGTAGCGTATAGATGTGTTGATTTGGTCTATTCCTCAGTGGGTAATACCAAAAAATGTTATGTAACTAAAAATTCAGCAGAGAAGGTTGATGGCTGGGTCTCTCGACTCTATGCGACTTCAAAAGGAGTCTTGCTTGATACGGGTGAAAATATAATTATTTTTGGTATGTTGACACTCTGTACGATGGGTGGAGATTGTCGTAATATTGATATTGATAAAATAAAATTAGATGAATGATTGAAAATATGAAAAATATAAATGAACTAAAACAACAACTCCAAAAAGGAAAGAAGTTTAAATACCTCTTCTTTTGGGGTCACAGACAAAAGACAGAGGGTATGGCAGACAAGAGTTGTTTCTCGCAATGGTTTCCTGTAGGTTTTACTATTGATGAGGTCTATTATAAGACAGCTGAACACTATATGATGGCAGAGAAAGCTAGGCTTTTTGATGAATCAATGGTTGAGTTGATACTAAAATCTTCAACTCCCAATGAGGTCAAAAAATTGGGGCGAAAGGTTAAAAACTTTGATGATAAGGTATGGAGTGAGAGGGCTTTTGATGCTGTGGTTGAGGGGAACATGGCTAAGTTTTCCCAAAACCATCAGTTGAAACAGTTTTTACTCTCGACCAATAAAAATGTGTTGGTTGAGGCTAGTCCTTATGATAGAGTTTGGGGGATTGGGATGGTAGAGCAAGATGAGAGAGCCTCTAATCCTGTGAAATGGGATGGGGAGAATAAGTTGGGATTTGCTTTGATGGTGGTTAGAGATATGATTAAATGAATGAAAAATTTAAATAAAATATCTTTTATCAGTTTGGTCGCAACTTTTCCATTGTTCACAAATTGCACAGTGACACATTACTGTATGTGTGGACACAATGCACATGGGCAAGTAACAGATAACTTTTTTCAGTATCTAAATGATGTTATGATATTTGTATTGTTTGCTGTATCATTGGGGCTTTCGTTGTATGATAAGCGTTATAAATTGAGTTACTATCTGTATATACTTCTATTAGTCATATTGATTCAAATTTTAAGTTTTATAGGGTTGGTTTTTTATCTGTTTGCATTTGTTTTACATAAGAAGTATCATCATCCTAAAGATGAAAACAGGGGTTATACTTAGTTCACAATCAACAATATGATAAAATAGATAAGAGTTTTTCATGTAGCTTTGAAGAAAAGCTCTTAATATCATATTTAGGAGAAAGAGATGCAAAATAGATTAATGACAATAGTATTGGCAACCTTACTATTTACAGCGTGTAAACCACCTCAACCAAAGACTACAGGTATAAACAACAATATAAAAACTATTACAGTCAGTAAAGATAGCTCCATGGTCAATCCTATGAGTCCAACACTTGGAAGTAGTGGTGTAATTTTAAGCTCTGACTTAACACTTTCGTCTGGTACAAAAAAGAGAAAAATTACCCAATCTCAGTTTGATAGGGCGATAAAAGATATAAAGTCTATAGATCTCTCTAAACTAAAAGGTAAAAAACATCCACCATTGCTTGGGTCGAGTTATAAGAGTGTCTCCATAAAGACAGACAAAGGGAGCTATTTCTTTAGTGAAGATAGCTATACTGACTATCCACCTGTTATTGAAAGGTTAGCCGATAAAATTTACAAAATAAATAGTTCATTACCCTCACCTCGCAGTGATGGTAAATGGCATACATTAAAAGAACTTAAAGAGTATGTTCCATCAAATTTTATTTTGAAAGATGATATTGAGTATTTAGAGATACGACTCTATACCAAAGGGGAGAGAGAGCAAAATTACTCTACCAAATATAATGTTAAAGTACGAATGGGACAGACTCCTTTAGAGTCGTTTGATGCAAAACTTGTAAAAGAGTTTAAAGATGTAAAACCTGACCTTTCAAAAGAGACCAATCTTAAAAAAGTAGCTTTCTGTCTGATGAATGGGTGTACCCATCTGATTGGTAACGGATTTATGATAAAGAGTGATAAAAAGATATGGAAAATGAATACCACCCAAGATATATTGGATATGATTGATGAGGTAAATACTCCTGCTGAAGTGAGATTGGTCTTGTGGTTACATAATGATAAATTTGGCAATTATGAAAAAGAGAAGTATCAATATCGTAAAGTTTCAAATGGATATGAGATTTTACATGAGTATGAAAATAGTCTTTCCAATATAGGTGAATGTGGACGGTTTACCTATGAGATGTTTGTTGGTAGTGATGGAAAAATAAGTAAAAATAAATTGTTGAAAAAGAGTACAGAAAATGTAGGCTGTTTAGCAATGGATTAATAGATAAAATAAAAAAATTAGAAAAGAGTAAATATGGAATTAATATTTTTAGGTACATCCTCAGGTACTCCAACCAAAGAGAGAAATGTATCAGCAGTGGCTTTAAAAAAAAAGAACGATAAGCGTTGGAGTCTAATAGATTGTGGGGAAGGGACACAACATCAACTTTTACATACAAATTTAAGTATGAAACAGCTGGATGCCATCTACATAACACATATACATGGAGACCACTGTTATGGACTTCCTGGCTTATTGGCGAGTGCCAGTATGATTGGGCGAACAGAACCCTTACTTTTGGTTGCACCTCTTGGTGTGATAGAATTTGTTAAGAGTATGCAAAAATATACGGAACTCTTTTTAACCTATGAATTAGAATTTATAGTATTGGAAAAATATCAAGAGGCAATAGAGAGAAAAAAGTTCATGGTTGAGGTTGTACCACTCTCCCACCGTGTTCCTTCTTGGGGTTATCTATTTACCGAAAAGGGCGTAGAGTCTAGCTTAGATGTAGAGAAGTTAAAAGCTGATAAGATACCTGTTGGAAAAGCATGGGGGATGCTTCAAAAAGGTCGAGATGTTACATTAGCAGATGGAGAAGTGATAAAGGCAAGTAGTTATCAAAATAATCCAAGAAAAGCTAGAAAAGTTGCTATCTCTGGTGACAATGATGAGACCTCTATTTGGGGTGAGGTAGAGGGTTTAGACCTTCTTGTTCACGAAGCAACATTTACTCATGATATTGCTCAGAAAATAGGAAAAGAGGTTGGGCATAGCTCGGCACAAGAGGTGACCACCTTTGCCAATGGGTATGGATTAAAGAGTTTGATTTTAACCCATTTTAGTTCCCGTTATCATGGTGACAGAACAAAAAGCTCTTCTATTCAAGAGTTAGAAGATGAGGCAAAATCTTTTTATGATAGAACACTTTTTTTAGCAAATGATTTTGATTTGTATGAGTTGAGTAAAGAGTTAAAATTGAGTAAAATTTCATAAAGTTTTGAGAATAAAAAATAGAAAGAATAAAATATGAACAAAAACAGTATAAAAAAAATAAGTAAGTTTCTAAGTTTGATACTTAGACATAAACCTGAAACCATAGGGCTAAAGTTAGATACTCATGGTTGGGCAGATATAGATGAACTGATGGCTAAAAGTAAAAATATAAAATTGACCAGAGCCTTAATAGATGAGGTGGTGGCTCAAAATGATAAACAGCGATTTATCATAGAGGGCAATAAGATACGAGCCAATCAGGGGCATTCAATTGATGTGGATTTGGAGTTTAAAGCTGTGACTCCTCCAGATATGCTTTATCATGGAACAGCAACACGGTTTTTAGAGTCGATTATACAAACAGGATTGAGTAAACAGAAGCGTCAACATGTACATTTGTCAAAAGATATTGAGACAGCCATTATGGTAGGTAAACGGCATGGAAAAGTGGTGATTTTAGAGGTTGATACAAAAAGAATGTTAGAGGATGGATATGAGTTTTATTTGTCTGTGAATGGCGTTTGGTTGACCGATGTTGTGCCTGTAAAGTATTTAAAAGAGCAAGAATAAAATTAAAAAAGATAAAGATTATATCTTAAGCTTATGATTTTATTAAAAATATAATATAATACTAAAAAAATATTAAGAATTTATATGAATTTAAAAAAAATATCACACTATTTTCTATTTTTTGCCCTATTTATATTTGTTGTTTCTTTAAATTATTATATATATTTAGAGTTAAATAGTGAAAATATGAACTTTAAAAATATAGAAACACTTTTTATAGCCATAGGGTTATTAGATTTCATCCTTTTAACCCTTTTGGTTTATCTCTTCTTTCTGAATCAACACAACAATTCTACAGAAAAACCTTCTGATGCATATGATTTTTTAGCCAATATGACCCATGAACTTCGTACCCCATTAACAGGTATTTTAGGTTTTGTGAGTCTTTTAAAAGAGTCAAAACTAGAAGATGAACAATATGGTTTTGTTGAAACCATTGAAAAATCTTCTAACAATCTTTTAACACTTGTTAACAATATTTTAGACTATTCCAAGACCGAAGCAGGGAAGATAGAACTGGACAATCATCCCTTTGATATGATAGAAACCATAGAAGAGTCGGTTGAAGGGTACATTACAAAAGTTGCCGACAAGTATATAGAACTGGGTTTATATATCGACCCCTCATTGCCCAAAAATCTTTTGGGTGATTCGGTTAAAATTTCCCAAGTGATTTTAAACTTATTGAGCAATGCGATTAAGTTTACCCCTGAACATGGCTTGGTCAATATCTCTATTGTAAAAAGCTCTGAGAGTAAAGATGAGATAGAGGTCAGTTTTTCAGTCAAAGATTCAGGAATCGGAATCAGTCAAGATAAAATAGAGAAAATTTTTGAAGCCTTTTCTCAGGCTGAAGTTTCAACCACTCGGGAGTTTGGTGGAACAGGTTTGGGATTAAGTATCTCTAGCAGTTTTGTTGAGATGATGGGGGGAAAGTTAGAGATAAAAAGTGAAGAGGATGAAGGGACAACTTTTTTCTTTAGCTTAAGATTAAAAAAAGAGAAGTTAGATATTGTCCGTGAGGGTTGCAACTTAAATCAAAAGAGTGTTGCCTATGTTATCCCTAGAGAGGATAAAACTTACCAAATAATTGATAAAAATTTAGAACATTATATCCATAGTACCAATGCAGATTATAGAACCTATTATCAAGATGAAATTTTTAGATTGAAAAGATTGCCAGATATTCTCTTTATTAACCATAGATATTCTTTAGAAGAGGGGTTGTTGGATAGATTTTTAGCATTGAAAACAAAAATCGTTTTAATTAGTTGTGCCGATATAGAGAAGATGACAACACTTTATGAAAAGAGTGTTAGTAATTTTATTTTTAAACCTATTAATTACTCAAAAACAATCAATGCTTTAACCTTTAAAGAGGAAAAGAAGATAGATATTGATAGCTTTTACGAGGTATTGGTTGCTGAAGACAATCCTATTAACCAAAAGTTGATTGATAGACTTTTACTGAATATGAAGTTAAATGTGACTTTGGCAAATAATGGACTTGAAGCATTTGAACTTTATAAAAAAAATAGATACAATATTATTTTAATGGACATTCAAATGCCTGTAATGTCAGGGATTGATGCAACAAAAGAGATTATAATGTATGAAAAAGAGAAGACCCTTACCCATACACCTATTATTGCTTTAACAGCCAATAATAGTAAAAAAAATATACAAGAGTATTTAGAGATAGGGATGGATGGTTATCTTGCCAAACCGATTAATGTTAAGAAACTGGAAAATGTTATCAATGAGTATAGCAGTTGTCAAAGTGATAAAAAAACAATTCTTTTATATAAAGACAACCAATTAACCACTAAAATCTATACCTCTATTTTAGAACAGTTGGGTTATGTGGTTGATGCTTGTTTTGATAAAGATGTTTTTATGGATAAGTTTTTAAATGAGCCTTACTCTATGGTATTGTTTGATACCGAAAACTTTGATCGTGAGGATGAGACAAATCTGATTTGTAAGATAGCAATATCTTCCACCGTACCATCATTTGCATTTAGTACAAATGTTAAGTATGAGCGATGTTCCACCCTTCTTTCCCCAACTATTTATGGTAAAGAGTTACAATATACTTTAGAGAATTTATATGAGATAGTTAAAAATTAGACTTTAGGGGTCTATAAAAAAGGATAAAAAATGTTAGGAGCAATAGCAGGAGATATCATAGGTTCATACTATGAGTTTCATAAAATAAAAACAAAAGAGTTTGAACTGTTTCACCCTGAAAGTAAATTTACAGATGATACAACACTCAGTGTGGCAATAGCTAAATCGATTGTAGATGATGAACCTTATTTAGGTAATGTGATAGATTTTGGTTTACGTTATTTTGATGTGGGCTATGGGAGTGGTTTTAAAAAATGGCTTAAAGGGGAGGAACACAAGCCTTATAACTCATGGGGAAATGGTTCAGCCATGAGGGTTTC
>Ga0256824_10000277_pt1 | contig 19147 bp, 17 predicted proteins | sample CV67metaG_FD_191570 | JGI IMG/M metagenome (GOLD analysis project Ga0256824, IMG submission 191570) | Hydrothermal vent microbial communities from East Pacific Rise, Pacific Ocean - CV67 | ecosystem: Environmental > Aquatic > Marine > Hydrothermal vents | place: Pacific Ocean: East Pacific Rise...
TTTTTAGTAAAAGAGTTTGAGCATTTGAAGGGTTTTGATAAGAAGTTTGTATATGATTGTGGCAATGGTGTAGCAGGGGTTGTAGCTCCTCAGATTTTTGAGAGACTAGGCTTTACATGTAGAGCTCTTTTTGTAGAACCAGATGGGTCATTTCCAAATCATCATCCAGATCCAACAGTAGAGGAAAACTTAATAGATATCAAAAAAGAGTTAGAAGGCGAATTTGATTATGGTTTTGCTTACGATGGAGATGCTGATAGGATTGCATTTTTGACAAAGAAAAACAATGTCAAAGGCGATATCATGGCGATACTTTTTAGTGAAGTCATGGAAAACCCGACAGTTGTAGGTGAAGTAAAGTGTTCACAAGTGATGTATGACACTATCAATGAGTATGGAAAAGCGTATATGTACAAGACAGGGCACAGTAACCTAAAAGTCAAAATTGCAGAAGTAGATGCAGACTTTGCAGCAGAAGTGAGCGGACATCTGTTTTTCAATGATCGTTACTTTGGTTATGATGATGCTATATATGCAACTCTTAGAATGTTAGAGCTTGTAAATGATGGAATTAACTTAGATGAAGAGTTAGCTAAACTTCCTCTTGTTTACTCAACTGAGGAGATAAAAGTAGAAACTACCGAATCTGAAAAATTTAAAATTATAGACAAAGTAAAAGAGTTACTTAAAAACCCACCTAGTTCATTTCCAACTATAAAAGATATTATAGATGTAGATGGTGTTAGAATTAACTTTGAAAATGGATGGGGATTAGTTCGTGCGAGTAACACTACACCTGTTCTTGTAACTCGTTTTGAATCTACTTCTGAAAATGAAGCTAAAGTTTACGAAGAGGCTATTAATAACTTGATTTTAAAAGCTAAAAAGTTATTAAATTAAATAATGATTGATACTAAAAAAAGACTAGATTTTCATCATAATCTTACTATATTATACGCTGGAAGTGATGAAGAACATAATTTAAATAAAACTATATTATGTTCTATGAGTGAACATTTTCATAGTTCTAATTGTTCTGAACAAATCATCAATAAATATTATAATTTCAAAAAAGAAAATGGTTTCTTCTTCGATATTGTTATTATTGATAATACTTTTAGTCTTGATATTATCAATATTATTTTAGACCTCAATCCAAAACAAAATATTATTGTAAATATAAAACTAAACAATAATAAAAATATATCTAAATTTTATATTTATGATATAAAACATTTTATATATGAACCATTAGTTAAAGATTCTATACACCAAGTAATTAGTAAAATTATTAAAAAGAATGATGATAATAAATTTTTAGTTAGACAGATGTACGAATATGAAAAACTAGATATTCAAAACTCTAATCTTATAACAAAATACGAAAATAAAATTCAAGAGATGGAGAACAAACTAAAAGCACAAAGTGATTTTTTTGCTAGTATGAGCCATGAGATTCGTACACCTATGAATGCTATTATAGGGATGAGCCAGATTCTTATAGATGACAATTCTCTTTCAGAATCTCAATTAGATACAGCAAACACAATAAATAGGTCTTCAAATATGCTTTTAGGAATCATAAATGATATTTTAGATTTTTCTAAAATTGAAGCTGGAAAGTTAAATTTAGAAAGCATATCTTTTGACCTAAATACTATACTAAATTATCTAGCAGATATGATTGGTCTAAAAATTCAAGAGAAGAATCTTGAACTTATTTTTAATGTTGAATATGATGTTGAAAAAAACTTTATTGGTGACCCATTAAGAGTTTCTCAAATATTATTAAATCTTATGGGAAATTCTGTAAAATTCACAGATAAAGGGAGTATAACACTTTTTGTTAGAAGTTTAAAAGATACTAACTTAGAATCTTACATACAATTTGAAGTAAAAGACACAGGTATAGGGATAGAAAAAGACAGAGTAAAAAAACTTTTTCAAAACTATTCACAAGCAGAATCTGATACATCAAGAAAATATGGTGGTACAGGTTTAGGACTTTCTATCTCTAAACAACTCTCTACACTTATGGATGGTGAGATTTGGGCTGAGAGTGAGTTTGGAAAAGGAACATCATTTTTTGTCAATATAAAACTGAAAAAAGATTTACAAAACTCTAAAAGAAAATATAGACTACCATCACAAGAACTAATAAAAAAGAAAATCCTAATTCTTGAAGATAAAGAAAAATCTGCCTATTCACTTAAACATATGTTGGAATATTTTCACCTAAATATAGTAAACTCTTTTAGTATTGAAAATGCTAAGGAACATCTAAAAAATAAAAAATTTGATATATTATTTGTAGATGAAGAGTTATTTTATAAAACAAATATAGATAATTTAAATTTAAACAATATAGATAAAATTGTAATTATAAAAGCTTGGATAGATAACCCAAATAAAAATAAAGAGTTATCTAACTATACCTCTTTAAAAAGACCTTTTAATCAACAAACTTTACTAGAAACTATAATGAATCTTTATAATTTTAAAAGTGAAGATAAAAAAGTCAATAAAACTACCTACACTAAAGAGGACTTAAAAGAGCTTGGAAAACATAAAATTCTTATAGCAGAAGACAATAAAATAAACCAAAAAGTTATGAAAGGTTTACTTACAGATACACAAATAGAGATTGTTTTTAGTGATGATGGACAAAAATGTATTGATGAGCTTTTTTCAGATAAAAATAAAAATTATAAACTTATACTTATGGATATAAATATGCCAAACCTAGATGGCTATGAGGCTACCAAAAAGATAAGGGAAAATAAAAAGTATGATTATGTAGATATTATAGCTTTAAGTGGTGACACTTCAACCGAAGATATACAAAAAACTAAAGATGTCGGGATGCAAGGACATTTAGCAAAACCAATAGATATTAAAGCACTTTATAAAACTTTAATTTTATATTTAAAAGATTCTACTCCCAATTAAAAGCTTTAAAAATAGATAAAAAAGTATCGTCATATTTTGCTTCTAATTTTATAGTTTTATTTGTGTATGGGTGTATAAAAGTCAACTCAATAGCGTGTAAAAGAAGCCTATGACAACTATAGTTCTCTCTTATCATCTTATTATGCTCCCCTCTTCCATATTTAGTATCTCCTAGAATATGGTGGGAAAGGTGTTTCATATGTCTTCTTAGTTGATGTTTTCTACCTGTTTGTGGAAGTAACTCAACTAAAGAATATCTTGTTTTATCGTACCGTCCAACACTATGTGGGAGTTCAACTCTATTTAAAAGTTTATAAATAGTTTTAGCCTCTTGTGGCTCTTTTGGTGAACTTTTTTTATCTGCTATCTTATCTAATTTTTGAGTTATGGGGTGGTCTATGATTCCTGATTCATTTATATAACCACGAACAACTGCTATATATTTTTTAGTTATAGAGTGTATAGAAAATTGTTCTGACATCAACTTAGCAGTATGTTTGTCTAAAGCAAAGAGTAATACACCTGATGTTGGCTTATCTAGTCTATGAACAGGGTAAACCCACTGCCCAATCTGGTCACGAAGCATCTTCATAGCAAAGTATATCTCGTGCCTATCTATCATAGACTTATGAACTAGAAGCCCACTAGGTTTGTTTATAACAACTAAATACTCATCTTTATACAATATCTCTAATTCATAATTTTCATACATAACAAAATAATAGCATAATTGAGTTATAATATTAGAAAAATAGAGAGAAGATTCTTATGGAAACAAATAATTATAAAGATGGTGTTGAGGAGTATGATTTTTCAATAATCCCACTTTTAAAAGAGGGATTTAAACGAAGTGATGGTGTTAAACTAAAATTTCTAGGTGCTGTTATAATTTTTATAGTTATCTCTCTTATCACACACTCAATTTTAAACTTTGTTTTTCCATCTACAGAATCTTTTGCCAATAGCTACATAAAAACTTTAATCTCTGCTCCAATTACCATCCCTATAACAATTGGTATAACAATGCTTGGTGTAACAATAGCAAGAGAAGAAAACATAGAAGTTCCAGATATATTTAACTACTACAATTTAATGTTCTCCATAATTGTAACCTACCTCACTATGACAGCATTAATTACCATAGGTTTTATATTTTTAGTTTTACCTGGTATATACTTAACAATCTCATATCTATTTAGTTACCAACTTGTTGTAGATAAGGGTATGGGTACTTGGGAAGCAATGGAACTTTCTCGTAAAATAGTAACTAAACAGTGGTTTAAATTTTTTGGTTTAGCTCTACTAAATGGTATTATAATTCTAATTAGTGCCATCCCTCTTGGTATAGGACTTATTTGGACAATTCCTATGAGTTACATTAGTTACGGATTACTATACCATCACCTTTTTGATGATGAAGAGGTTTAATCCCTCTTCGTAGTCTTTCTTTTTTTAGAACTTCTAGTCTTTTTTGTCTCAATTCCACTAGTGTTTTTACTAAAATGTTTAGACTTTTTCTTTTGTGGTTTTTTATGTTCAGATTTTAGTTTAAGTTCATCTTGGTCTTTTCTTCTTATGGTTGGGTCAGGCTCGAAACCTTCAACAACCTCTTGAGGAATCTTTTGACCTATAACTCTTTCAATATCTCTAACATCAAATTTTTCATAAATATCTAAAAGTGTTATAGCCTCACCATGACGACCTGCTCTACCAGTTCTACCAACTCTATGAACATAATCCTCTGGAACTGATGGAAGCTCATAGTTTATAACATAAGGTAACTCTTCAATATCTAAACCTCTTGATGCTATGTCAGTTGCTACTAAAACTTTTACTTTCATCTCTTTAAATTCATTTAAAGTTTTTAACCGTTTAGCTTGAGATATATCTCCATGAATTAAACCACATTTTAAACCATCTTTTTTAAGTTCAGCAAAAAGCTCATTAGCACTAACCTTTGTTCTAGTAAAAACTAAAACTTGTGGGAAGTTTCTTGAGCCTATAATGTACGCTAAAAGTTCAGCTTTTCTAACTGTATCTACCAAATAAGCTACTTGATTGATAGTATCTACTGTTGAGTTTTTCTTAGATGTTTCTAAAAATGCTGGACTTCTAAGAACAAGTTTAGATAATTTTCTAACCTTATCACTATATGTTGCTGAGAAAAGTAAAGTTTGATGTTTCTTTGGCATTAATGGGTGGATTTTTCTTATATCTTTATTAAAACCCATATCTAACATTCTATCTGCTTCATCAAGAACTAAAACCTCAACACCATTTACTTTTAAGCCATTTTCAATATGCTCTAAGAATCTCCCTGGTGTTGCTATAATAATATCTACACCCTTTTTCATAGCTCTTTGTTGTGTAGCTATATCTTTACCACCAACTAAAACAGCACACTCAACTTTCATATTTTTAGCATAAGATGATATATCTTCAAAAATTTGAATTGAAAGTTCTCTTGTTGGTGAAAGAATTACAGCTTTTACTGCTCTATCTTCACTAGAATCAGTTTTTCTAAGTCTTTGTAAAATTGGCAAACCAAATGCTGCTGTTTTACCTGTTCCTGTTTGAGCTGTTGCAAAAATATCAGTTTTTGCTAAAACTAAAGGAATTGCTCTTTTTTGTATGGTTGTTGGATGTTCATAACCTAAATCTTTAATCGCACTAAGTAAAGGTTTGATAACTCCTAATTTTTCAAATGACATTGTTGCCCTTTTTTTTAATATATGGAATTTTAACATATATATACTCTACTTTGTTAACTCTTTAAGCTTAAATAATATAATATATCTATAACGATAAATTAAGGATAATTTATGTCAGGTATTTACAAAGATTCTCAAAGCGATGAATGGTTTTTCCCAAATGATAGCTACATACTAAGTGAAACAGATAGTAGAGGATTTATAATCTATGCTAATGATATATTTTATGATATTGCTGGATATAAAAAAAATGAATTACTTAATGAACCTCATAATATTATAAGACATCCAGATATGCCTAAAATAGCGTTCAAAGGTTTATGGGATGATATTCAAACTAAAGGATTCTGGTCTGGAACAGTAAAGAATCTTAGAAAAGATGGTTGTTTTTACTGGGTTCAAGCAACTGTACTTAAAAAAGTCAATAGTAATGGTGATGTAACATACTTATCTATAAGAAGAGTTCCAGATAGAAATGATGTTGAAGCTTGTACAACTTTATATGCTGAATTAAAAAAGAGTGAATAAAATTAAATATGATAAGAAAGAAATTAAAACTAATAAGTAAAAGTGAAAAATTAAAAGAGTTTTTAAAAAAATACAAGATTCCAAAAGAGTACCTTTCAACAAACAGAGCAATGGTCTCTAAAGCTGTTCTTATAGGTCTGTTTATAGCATTTATACCTATGCCTATGCAGATGTTAGCTGTTATAACAATGATGCCATTTTTTAAGTTTAATGTTCCCATAGCTATCTCAATGTGTTGGTTAAGTAACCCTTTTACAATGCCACCTATGTACTATATGGAGTATTTAACAGGCTCTTTTATACTGGGAAATGAGATAGCACCAGTTGAGATGACCTTAGATTGGTTTAGTGAAAATTTAGATAATATCTTTATACCATTATATTTTGGAACACTACTATACTCTATCTTTGGCTCACTAAGTGGATACTGGTTAGTAAACCACTTTTGGAGAGCTTCCGTTAAAAGAGATAGAAAACTCCATAGAGATGAAAGGAACTCTTAAAGTTCTAATCCATCTTCATAGATAGGTCTATCCAATTAGCTTGGTGAATTAATGAACCACTACTTATAGCATCAACTCCACTCTTAGCATAAGATTCTATTGTCTCTAGCGATATATTTCCACTAGCTTCTAGTAGAGTAGATTTAAAGTTTTCATCTCTGTACTTTACTATCTCTTGAATCTGAGATGGTGTCATATTGTCACACATTACAATATCAGCACCAGCTAACATAGCCTCTTTAGCTATCTCAAAAGTTTCTGCTTCTATCTCAATTTTAGTTGTAAAAGGAATCTGCTTTCTAGCTTTTTCAATATACTCTTTTAAGTTTTTAATAGTTTTTAGATGAGTATCTTTAATCATCAAAGAATCGTCTAATCCCATTCTATGGTTTACACACCCACCCGTTCTAGTAGCATACTTCTCAAAAACTCTCAACATAGGTCTTGTTTTTCTAGTATCTAATAGTTTAACACCATAAGGCTCTATAATATCTATATATTTTCTTGTTAAAGTTGCTATGGAACTAGCGTGTAAAAGCATATTTAAAATTGTTCTTTCAACTTTAAGAAGAGTATGGGAATCTCCACTAATAGTAGCTATAACATCACCTTTTTTAAATCTTTTAGAATCGTCAATTAACCATTCAATAGTAAAAGATTCTTCTTCACTCAAAACATCAATATATTTCCTACCAGCAACAACACCATCACTTTTAGCAATAATTTTCGCACTAGCTTCTATACTTGGCTCAACTAAAGCATATAAATCTCCACGACCAACATCTTCAGCTAATGTTAATTTTACAAACTCTTTTATCATAATGCTAACATTCTCTCTAGTGCTATTTTTGCCCATTTTTGAGTTTTTTCATCAACTTGAATCTCATTTATTGGCTCACCATCATCTATCGCTTTTAGTGTTAAATAAACATCTTTTAGTGTTGTTTCATTCATAGTTGGACACTCTGGTTTTGTAGAAGATAAAACATAAGTGTTGTTTGGTCTTAGTCTATTTACCATATTGAACTCTGTTCCAACTGCTACTTTTTGCTCTGCTGGTAACTCTTTTATGTACTTAATAAGCTGAGAAGTTGAACCAACAAAGTCTGAAACATCACATATAGCAGGGTCACACTCTGGGTGTACAGCAATTAAAATATCTTTATATTTTTCACGGTAGAAAGCTATATCTTCTAATGTGAAAAGTTGATGAACTGAACAAAAACCATCAAAACAGATAATATCTGATTCATTTAAGTCAGTTCCATCTCCAATAACACAAGAGTTTAAGCCCATCTGATTCGCTATGTTTTGCCCTAAACATCTATCTGGAACGAAAAGTATTTTTTTACCCTCTTTTAAAGCTGTTGTAATTATGTGTTTAGCATTTGAACTTGTACAAACAAGCCCACCCATCTCACCAACTTTAGCTTTTACATCCGCATTTGAGTTTATGTATGTGATAGGTAAAATATTTTCACTTTTAATTCCACTCTCGTTTAGTATCTTTACAGTATTATCGTATTGGACACCATCTATCATACTTGCCATAGCACATAAAGAAACCTTAGGCATAACAACCCTTTTATTTGGGCTTAGAATCTTAACACTCTGCCCCATAAAACCAACACCACAAAACAGAACAAATTCAGAATCATCATCTCTAGTTTTAGTTGCTAACTCTAGTGAATCACCAGTAATATCTCCAACATCAAAAACTTCATCTCTTTGATAAAAATGGGCAACAACTGTTACACTTAATTTACTCTTTAGTTCGTCAATTTTTTCTCTTAGTTCTTCATTAGTTAAATTCAAAAACTTTTCCTTGATTTTTTGAGTATTATAGCAAAAGTTTATATTTTATTAGATTCTAACTATATTTAAAGTAGAATATCGTCAATTTTATTTGAGGTATTTTTATGGATTTTTTATTTAACACAAATGTTCAATTTTTTATATTGGCTTATCTAGTAGGTGGGATTCCATTTGGTTTACTTCTAGCTAAAAAGTTTGCTGGTGTAGATATTAAAGAGAGTGGTTCTGGAAGTATTGGAGCTACTAATGTTTTAAGAGTTGTAAAAGAGAGCAACCCTGAACTAGCTAAAAAACTTGGAATCGCTACATTAGCATTAGATGCTTTTAAGGGTGTTTTTGTTTTAACAATCGCATATTTTGTTGGTTTAAGTGATGCTACACTTTGGGGAATCGCTGTTATAGCTGTAATTGGACACTGTTTTAGCCCTTACTTAGCATTTGAAGGTGGTAAGGGAATCGCAACTGGTATGGGTGTTATGGCTTTTATGCTTCCTATTGAAACTATCATTGCTCTTGTTGTATGGGGAATTGGTGCTAAAACAATTAAAATCTCATCTATCTCTTCATTAGCTGGTTTAACTGCTTTAGTTATAGCAAGTTTTATTTTAAAACCTGAGATGGCTCATGCCCCTGTTCTTTTCATAGCATTTATACTTTTTTATAAACATATTCCAAATATTATCCGTTTATTTAATGGGCAAGAGAAACAGGTTATATAACTTATGACGATTCACATAGAAGATTTAAGATTCCAAACTATCATTGGAATCCTTGATTTTGAGAGAGAAACTCCACAAGATGTTGTTATAAATATAATAATCAACTATCTATATGAAGATAACTTCATAAACTATGCTGATGTTGTAGAGTTTGTAGAAACAAATATGATTGAAAAAAAATATCTACTTATAGAGGATGCTTTAGGTAGTATCTCTAGTGAGTTATCAAAAAACTATAAACAAATTCAATCTTTAAATATTAAAATTACTAAGCCTTCTATTATTTCAAATTGTGAAGTTAGTGTGAGTAATAACTATATTTTTAATAGACTTCTTGCATAACCTATGAAATTGAAAATATTACTCAGAGTGCATTAATTTTTTTAAGTAAAGATTGAGTAATAGCCTTAGCTATTGCGATAGCTTTTCTTAAGAAAAGTGATGTGCTAAGAGTAATAGATTCTTTTCACTAGGGTTATGCAAGAAGTCTAATGGCTAATCTTAATTAAAATTTAAACTTTTTTTAAAGAAAATTGAAAAAAACTTTAAACTAAACTAAAATTATGATATGATTCCACTAAAATAAAACAGATATAGGAAGTAAAATATATGCGTATTCTTATTATTGAAGATGAAGTAACATTAAATAAAATGCTTGCTGAGGGACTAAAAGAATTTGGTTACCAAAGTGATGTTGTAGAGACTCTTAAAGATGGTGAATATTACTTAGATATTCGTAACTACGATTTAGTACTAATGGACTGGATGCTTCCAGATGGAAATGGTATTGATATTATAGGTGACATCAAAACTAAAACTCCAAAAACTGTTGTTGTTGTTCTTTCAGCAAGAGATGATAATGAGAGTGAAATAGAAGCTCTAAGAGCTGGTGCTGATGACTATATTAGAAAACCTTTTGACTTTGATGTTCTTATAGCTAGAATCGAAGCTCGTCTTCGTTTTGGTGGTAGTAACATAATTGAGATTGAAGACCTAACAATCAATCCTGAAGAGGAAAAAATCACTTATAAAGAGCAAGATATTGAACTAAAAGGTAAACCTTTTGAAGTTCTTACTCACCTAGCTCGTCATAGAGACCAAATTGTTTCTAAAGAACAACTTCTTGATGCTATTTGGGAAGAGCCAGAATTAGTTACTCCAAATGTAATTGAAGTTGCGATTAACCAAATTAGACAAAAAATGGACAAACCATTAGGAATCACAACTATTGAAACTGTTCGTCGTCGTGGTTACCGTTTCTGTTTTCCAAAAGAACTTGACTAAATTTTAAATCCATAACCCTTTTTTGGGTTATGAAGGTATTGTAATGTTTTCAAAAAAAAGTATAAGAAAAAATTTCTTATTTCAACTCATCATAGCCTCTGCTTCCCTAATATTTTTATTTTCATCTATTTTATATCTTTATATTGAACAATCAATATATTACGAAAAAAATCAAGAGTTAATTAGTTATGCAAAAAATATTGCTAACAATGAATCTCTATTAGAATTAGATGGCTACAATCCTGATTCTTTCTTAGACTTAAATATAGAGATTATATATTTGGAAAAACTATCTCAAGATATAAATATTTATGAAAAAACAGAAAATAATCATACATATTTAACTCTTGTTTATCCATTCAATCTTAAAAATCAAAGCTACTTAAAAGTTACAAAAAACATAACTATAACTAGACATATATTGAATAAGATACTAAATTATATTTTTATCATAAATATTTTTGGATTCGGACTTGTGATTATCTATGCTATTGGTTTATCTAAAATGCTTGTTTCACCTGTAACTATACTAAACTCAAAATTAGCAAATATGAATGAGTATATAATTAAACCTATAAAAACAGATGAACTACCAGAAGAGTTTGAGACATTAGGTTTAACACTCAATCTTTTAATTAGAAGAATACAAAACTATGTTAAGTACCAAAAAGAGTTATTTATAGGTACTGCTCATGAGTTAAAAACTCCACTTGCTGTTATTAAACTAAAAAATCAAGTAACACTTATAAAAAAAAGAAGTCCTGAAGAGTATATAGAGGCTTTACAAGTAACAAATAAAACTATTGATGAGATGAACAATATAGTTTCAAATATATTAAATATTGGTCGTCAAGAGGGAGCTCAACTTGAAAAGCCTATACAAGTAGATGTTATAGAGATTCTTAACAACAAAGCAAATGACTTTAAACTTCTAGCAGTAAATGATAACAAGAATCTTATATTTGACTTTCAACCAAATGGTTTTATGGCTACAATTCAGGTAAATTTACTAAACCAAATTATACAAAACTTTCTTCAAAATGCTCTAAAATTCACACCTAAAGATAAAACTGTTCTAATTAAAAGTTCACAAGATAATGTTGGTCTACTAATAGAGGTTATTGATGAAGGGTGTGGAATTGATGAAACTATAGACCTATTCGCTCCATTTAAAAGACAAGGAAATAAATCTGGTGTTGGTCTTGGACTCTTTTTAGCTAAAAGTGCTGCTGATACACTTGGAGCAAATATATCTCTTAAAAATAGAACAGATGGGATTGATGGAACAGTAGCATCACTACAATTAAACTCGAAATTATCTTGTATACTCCCACAAAGTAAATAAAGTAATGATTTTAAAAAAGTATAAAGCATTATTTTGTTATAAATCCGTCAATTAAAATATATAAGGTTTAAAATGGCTCTATTAATAAATAATGAATGTATCGCATGTGATGCTTGTCGTGAAGAGTGTCCTACAACAGCTATCGAAGAGGGTGACCCAATTTACTTTATTGACCCAGATAGATGTACTGAATGTGTAAGTGTTTATGATGAACCTGCTTGTATCTCTGTTTGTCCTGTTGATTGTATAGTTGCTGATAAAGATAATGTTGAAACTATCGCTGAATTACAATTTAAGTTTAAAAACTTAGAAGAAGAAGAGTAACTCTTGGCAAAAAGAGTTGCTGTGATAGATATCGGTTCTAACTCTGTTAGAATGGTTATCTATGAAAAAACTTCTCGCTTTGCTTTTCATATACTTTATGAAACAAAAAGTAAAGTTAGAATTTCAGAATCTGCTTATAATAACGATTCTTATCTACAAAAAATCCCTATGGAAAGAGCATTTGATGCTCTAAGTGAATTTACAACTATAATCTCATCTTTTAAAGTTAGAAAAACACTTTGTGTTGCTACATCAGCACTTAGAGATGCCCCAAATAAACAAGAATTTATCTTAAAAGTTCGCCATAAATTAAAACTAAATATTAAAGTTATTAGTGGTGAAAAAGAGGCTTATTTTGGAGCTATTGCTTGTGCTAATTTACTTCCATTACAAACTAATGCTCTAAGCATAGACATAGGTGGAGGTTCAACTGAATTTTCACTAATAAATAACAATGATGTTACAAATAGTATATCATTAAAACTTGGTACAGTTAGATTAAAAGAGCTTTTCTTTGATAACAATGAGTTAGATAAAGCAATTGAATATATAGACACTCAATTAGAGTCTATAACTCATTTAAATATATCTACACTGATTGGTATAGGTGGGACTTTTAGAACTATCTCTAGTGCTATAATGAGCGCTAAAAACTACCCTCTAAAACAACTTCATTCATTTGAATATTTAGTTGATGAATTTCAAAACTATATAGAGAAGATTCTTAAAGCTGATAAAACTGAACTTAAAAATCTATATATAGAAAAAAATAGATTCGATTTAATTAAACCAGGTGCTTTAATATTATCAAGAGTTTTAAACAAACTATCTATAACAAACATTATTACAAGTGGAACAGGTGTAAGAGAAGGTGTTTACTTAGCAGATTTACTAAGAAACTCAAAACATAAGTTTCCACATAATTATAATGTATCTATTAAAACACTTTTAGATAGAGGAACAGAAAATACTAACTTTTCTAATCAAGTAAATCAAATATCTCAAAAGATATTTAATCTTACTCACACTTATCTTCATTTAGATAAATCATATTTAAAAGAGTTGTCTATTGCTTCTAAATTATCTGTAATTGGTAGTAATATAAGTTTTTATACACAAAATAAAACTACCTATAACTTAATTAAAAGTTCATTAGAGTATGGTTTTTCACATAAACAGATAATGTTAATAGCAACTATAAATAGATACTCAAAAAATAAGTTTCCATCAGATGAGCATCTACTAAAGTATGCTCAATTACTTCCAACTAAAGAGATTCTAAATACTCTATGCCATATACTATCACTTAGTATAGCTCTTTTAAGTCATAGACCTAGAAACATAGATTTTGATTTAGAATTTAAGAATGGTGATTTAAAAGTAATTTCAAAGAGTAAATTATATCTTTCTCAAGAGAGTGTAGAGAAATTAAAAAAGATAGAGAACCTTTCTATATCTTTTCATTAATCTTTAATGATGAGAATTAACTCTCATCATTAAAGAGGTGTTAGAATCTTTGACCCATTGAAAATTCAAAGTTAGATTCAACATCATCAGCTTGTGCATTTATTGGTTGAGCATAGATTAACTGAATTGGACCAACTGGTGAAAACCACTCTATACCAAGACCAGCACCAGCTCTAAAGTCACCTCTTTCTTCATAAGTACCATCAGCACTTTTTGTTTCAGGTCTATCACCATCAATATAACCAGCATCAGCAAATACCAATAATCTCATTTTTGCTTTAGGTACAAGAGGCATACTTAACTCAATATTATTAGAAAAAGTAGATGTACCACCTATTTTTCTATCTATTCCAGATTGATTAATAGTTGGTGATAAAGAGTTAGATTCATAACCTCTAACACTACCCATACCACCCATGTAGAATCTTTCAGCAATAGGTAAGTAACCATTATCTAGCACATAGTTATATCTAGCTTTATATCTAGCAATCATATCAAAACCTAGATACTCTTGAAGACCCTTATAAGCATTAAAGCTACTTCTAGATTTAAAGAACTGTGCATCTCCACCAATTCCAGCATATTCAAAACTTTGAGTAATAGCAAAACCTTTTCTTGGAAGATAATAATCATCTGTACTATCATACTTAAAACTTAAAGATAATGAACTTTTAACATAACTTTCAAAATATGTTTCATAATCATCTAAATCTGTATCATCTGATATATCAGAGTAAGCATTATCTGACCAACTATAACCTAAATAAGCACTTAAGTATCTAGTAAGTCTGTGACCTGTTCCTATGCTTATACGCTTACTATCCACTGTATAATCATCATATGTATGTGAAGAGATTCCAACACCAAAACTACCACTAAAGTCACTATCATTAAGTCTAGGATTTGAAATATCAAAAGAATAATTAGATGTCATTTCAGATTTTTCAGCTTTAAGACCAACATTTATACCTGAACCAAAAACATTACTATCGTTAATTGCTAGATTAACAAGTATCCCACCATAACTTCCATAACCAGCACCAACTTGAATATTACCCGTTGCTGCTTCTGTTACTTTTACCACTAAGTCCATAGTCTCTTCATCAACTCGCTTCTCTTCAATAGTGTTATTTTCAAAGTAACCAAGTCTACCTAACGCATTTTTAGAATCTTCTAAATCTGTAAGTGAGTACATATCACCAGCACCTAAATATAACTCTCTTCTTATAATTCTATCTAATGTTCTTGTATTACCAGAGATAACAACATCTCTAATATGTACCTTTTTACCTGGCATAACTTTGTAGATAACATCAACTGTTTTTTTCTCTTTGTTCTTCTTTAAATCTGGTACAACTTGAACAAAAGCATAACTTTTATCTGCTATAATTTTTTTAATTTTTGTAGCATCTTTTCTAAATGTTTCAATATTAAAAACCTCACCTTTTCTTAAGTGAATCATATTTTTAATCTTAGAATCACTCATAACATTAGTAGACTGCTCAACTATAATATCACTAATTGTATAAGCTTCACCCTCTTCTATTTGGTAACTCATATCTGCCGTATAATTATCGAAATTAACTCTCACAAAAGGATTTTCAACTTTAGCATCTAAATATCCATATTTCATATAATGGTCACGGATTCTTAAAGGGTCATAAGCTAAATCAGCAAGTTTCATCTCTCCGTTGTTTTGTCCCCAAAACCAACCCATAAACTCTACCTCTTTATTCGCTATAACATCATCAAACTCATCACTATCTACACCTTTAACACCAAGGTATGATAAATTAGTAATTATTATCTCTTTTCCCTCATTTACATAAAATGTAATTTTTACACTATTTTCATTAATATTTTCAACTTTAACCTCAACAACACTATCTATCTTACCATCCCTATTTAAAACACTTTTCAATCTTTTTTTAGCAGATTCAACTTTCTTTTCACTATATAATGTGCCTCTTTTTAATTGAATAATGCTATCTTTAACCTCATTATCATCATCTTTATAACCTTTTAATTCAACTTGAGAGATAATCGCTCTCTCTTGAAAAACAAAAGTTAATTTTCCGTTATCAAAATCTGCCCAAACATCTTTAAAATAACCTTGTTTATAATATTTTTGAATCTCTTTATCTATAATTTTTTCATCTATATCATCACCAACTTCAAAATTCAGCATTCTAGTAGCAACTGGTTTTGAAATATGGTATAAACCCTCATAGTTTATAGAGTTTACCGTTGAGGCAAAAGCATTGATTGTTATAAAAGTTAAAATTGTTCCAAGTATAAATTTCATTATTATCCCACTAAATTAAATTTGATGCCTATTTTATCTATTATGATGTTAATATTAAGTAAATTTAGTATAATTTCTGAACTAATATAAAAGAAGTAAAATGAATATAGCTATAATTGGATTGGGATTGATGGGTGGCTCTTTAGCTATCGCTCTAAAAAAACTAGATTTTGTAGATAGTATTGTTGGTAGTGACCATAATTTAGAGCATCAAAAAGATGCTTTAGAACTTGGTTTAGTAGAAAGGATTGCTACATTTGAAGAGATAAAAGAGGTTGATGTTATCTTTTTAGCAATTCCTGTAAATGGTGTAATTGCTACATTAAATAATCTAACAGATATTTCTAAAACAACAACTATTATAGATTTAGGTAGCACAAAAGAATTAATTGTAAACTCTGTACCTAAAATTATAAGAAAAAACTTTGTAGCTTCACACCCCATGACTGGAACAGAAAATTTTGGTCCACACGCAGCAATAGATAGTTTATACAAAGATAAAGTTGTAGTTTTATGTGATTTAGAAGATAGTGGTGATATTCAAAAAAAAGTAGCCAAAAAAATATTTAAGTCCCTAAATATGAAAAAATATTTTATGAAGTCTCACGAACATGACCGTCATGCTGCTTTTATATCTCATATGCCACATGTAATTTCTTACTCTATCGCTAACACTGTTATGAAACAAGAAAACAAACACAATATTTTAGCTCTTGCTGCTGGTGGATTTCGCTCTATGAGTAGACTTGCTAAAAGCTCTCCAACTATGTGGGAAGATATTTTTAGACAAAATAAAACAAATGTCATTGAAGCAGTTGAACTTTTTGAGGTGGAACTAGCTAGACTGAAAGAGAACATACAAAATGACGAATGGGAAAATGTTTATACAATAATGGAAGATGCTAACAAACTCCACGATATCTTAGAATAACTATCTAAGATATGTTATATTTTTTTACAATCGCTTTTAACTTTTTCTTATCTAAAGTATCCCTTTTATCACCATAAAAATTAGATTCTATCATCTCAATTATCTCTTTAACATCATCATTATCTTTATATGGAAGAAGTTTTATTAGTAAGATTTTAGGATTTTTAAGATTAACACTTTTTATATCCTTTTTAAAATAATTCCAAGGTGATAAAAGCATTAAAATTACACCGAAGATAGTTCCTAAAATAAAAAATATTGATAATTCAAAATAAGAATTTTTTGTTACATTTACAACAATTTTAGGTTCACTTTTAACAATTTCCCTTTTTATAACTAACTCTTCTTTAGGTTTAGCATTTTTAACTTTTACATTTATCTCTTTTGTTAAGATTGTTTCTGTTTTATTTGTATCTAAATTAAAAAACTTAAGTTCAAATGGTGGAATCGTAAAGTTTGATTCAGATAAAAAAGCTATCTTTTGAGTTAGCAAGGAATCTTTAACCACTACCTTTTCATCAAAAATATTAACATCTTTTATGTACGGTTTAAAACTTTCTATATCTTCAAGATTACCTTTTCCATTCACTTTTATTGTTAAATTAAATGGCTCATTAAGTTTAACTTCATCACTATCAAACTCAACATCTATCTTAAAATTACCTATAAGTTTAAGAGCATTAGGTATTGGTTTTATATCTAATTTTAACTCATTAGATAGGTAGTTTTTCCATTTAACATTTTGGCTCATAAAACCAAACATATCTCTACCTTTTACTCTCTTTGCTATCTTTAAAAGTGCTGGTTTAATTGTTTGTAAAGATTCCCTTTGTGGAGCTAGTTTATAAACAATTTTTGTAATAACATACTCACCCTCTTGAAATTTCTGAGGTTTCAACTCTTTTTTTATCCAAAAACCATTAAATTTTGGTGCTACAAATCTACTATCTACAAACCTTACTCTATTTTTTTGTTTTAGTAAAAGAGTTAAGTCAAACTCCTCCCCAACATATAAATCTTTTTTATTACTCTCTAAACTTAAAATAAAATCCTTATCATTAGAGTTAGTAACCTCTTTTAAATCTATTTTTATCTCTTTAGTTTTAAATTTTTTAGAATCTATTCCAACCTCAACAGGCTCTATAACACAACTTTTAGTTGGTATAAATTGGTAAGACAACTCATAACTTCTCTCCATATTTCCATTTATAGATTTTATATTTGTGGATGAGCCTGTTGAGATAATATCACTACCACACAAACTATCTATTGTTGGTTTTTTAATATCCTCTCCACTCATGGAAATAGTATAAGTAACCATATCGCCACGCGTTACAGAAGTAGAATCTACACTAGCAACTACACCTGCCCATAATGAATTTTGTAGTATAAAAAGTAATAATATTTTACCAAGGTTTTTCATCTGTTTCTCCCTTATTTTTGTTATTTTTATTTAGTTGGTACATATAGCTACTTTGACCTTTATTTAGTTTTTGTAACCACTTTTTCATCTCTTTTTCACTCATAGCACCTTTTTTCATCTTTAACTCTTTTGTACTTGAATTTACACTATTTTTTTCTAAATCTTTTTTATTATTTTGAGTATCTTCAGATGAGTTAGAATCATCCTTTTTATTGTTAGAACTATTTTTTTGTTGTTTAGATTTAGAATCATCTTTTTTCTTATCTTTTTTACCCTTCTCTTTTTTAGAGTCTTTATCACTCTTATTTGAATTCTCTGAATCTTTATCCCCTTTTTCAGAGTCTTTACTTCCACCATCTTTTTTATTTTTATTATCTTTCTCTTTATTATTTTTATTTTTTTGCTCTTTTTGTTTCTCCATAGCTTTTTTTACACTCTCTAAGTTATCTCTAGTATCTTTGTCCTCTTCTAAACTTAAAGATTCTTCATAAGCTTTTATAGCTTTTTGAAAGTTAGCCATATCACCCTGCTTAGCATAAGCATTTCCCATATTTGAGTATTTTTTAGCATTTAAACTTTTATCTTGAAAAACAGCTTTCTCATACTGTTTTATAGCACCATTATAATCACCCTTTTTATACAAAGAATTTCCTGAGTTAAAATATGAACTAGCATTATGATTCTTTGTAGCATATTCAGAGTAGAGTTTATTTGATGTTCCATAATCTCCATTTTCATAAGCCTCTTTTGCTTTACTCAAATTGTTAAAATCAAGAATCAAAGCTTTTAACTCTAAACTATTTAGAAAAAACATACTAAAAACTATAACTGCTATATTTTTAG
>Ga0256824_10000278_pt1 | contig 19137 bp, 17 predicted proteins | sample CV67metaG_FD_191570 | JGI IMG/M metagenome (GOLD analysis project Ga0256824, IMG submission 191570) | Hydrothermal vent microbial communities from East Pacific Rise, Pacific Ocean - CV67 | ecosystem: Environmental > Aquatic > Marine > Hydrothermal vents | place: Pacific Ocean: East Pacific Rise...
CTGACTATTTGGCTGCATCTAAACACCATGTCAATGGTAAAACAGGGGAAGTTGATACCCTCAAAGACTTTTTAGTCGATGGTAAAGTCACAGAGACACGTTCTTACTTACGCTGGGAAGACCCAGCCCTTTCTCAAAATGGAGAAGGGCGTATCTCTCCTACGATTCCTGGATGTCAAGTAACCCTTACGGTTATAGGCAAAGATGGTAAAGCACTCCTTCAGAACCATATTTGGAAGCTTAAAGATGTAGAGAACAATGGTACTGTAAAAGCAGACAAAGAGGGTGTAAATTCCATCGTCATGTCACCAGTACAACCTCACACTGTGAGTAAAAAGTCACGTACTTGTGAAAGCTGTCATACGAGTTTGAAGGCACAAGGAAAAGGCATTAATGGTGGCAAGTATTTTGCTGACCAAAGTAAAACGACCATCGTTGACCTTATGGATGCACAGAAAAAACTACTTGTCAAACAAGTAGATGAACAGATACCTGCCATACCAAATCTAAAGTACGATTACTCCGTGATGATAGATGAAAATGGTACACAGGTGCAAACGGTGGGAAACCACTGGAGACTCTCACAAGCACTCGACAAAAGAACACTAGACAAACTTGACCGCCAAGGGGCATGTTTGGCTTGTCATAAAGAGTTACCGAGTAAAGACCTAGCCGTTTCACTTATGGTACATACAGCGAAGTTTGCAGGCGTAAATATAGACAATGAGATGCATAAAACCATTGTGCATAAAAGCATACTACTTTCTGCTTGGGTGCAGGTGTTGGGTGGATTATTGTTAGGTTCTGGGATTATGTATTGGGTTATGAGACGTCGTAAGCAGATGCGGTGCAAAAATGACTAAGAGTAAGTCAGTTTTAGTAAAATAAAAAGTAAATAATACAGATGGAGAAGAAAATGATAATAACAAAACGTGTAACATTTATAGCAAAAGAGGGTTGTGAAGAGAAGATGAAAGAACTCCTTTCGGCGATGGTAGTACCTAGTAAGGCTGAAGTTGGGGTGATTTTTTATGAGATATTTCAATATACAGACAACCCTAGAAAGTTTATGGCGTATGAGTCTTGGGAAGATGAAGCAGCACTTGATGGTCATAAATCTTCAGCACACTACGCTGTATATAAGTCAAGCTATGAGCCTTACTGTGAACATAAATATTCAGACAACTTAGAAGTGTTAGGTTAAGCTTTGAAAAATCTATGGGATGATGCTAAAGCGCAGACGTGTAAAACAGACATTGACATGCGTGTCTATACTTCAAACTTACTAGGACAAAGCGATGAGCTAGTCCTTCATGGTGGAGGAAACACTTCTGTGAAAAGCATGGTAGATGGCGAAGAGATACTCTATGTCAAAGGCTCTGGATGGGACTTGGTAAGCATCAAAGCAGAGGGGTTTGCCCCTGTAAAGATGGCCACACTTTTAGAGATGGCAAAGATGAAAAATCTTTCCGATACCGATATGGTCTCAGGACAAAAAGCAGCGATGATAGACAAAACGGCGCCTAATCCATCGGTAGAAGCCATTCTACATACACTCATTCTTTCTAAAGTGGTAGACCATACCCATGCAGATGCAGTAGTGACCATAAGTAACTCTAAAAATGGACAAGAACACATTGCAAAACTTTATCCAAATTTTCTCATCATTCCTTATGTGATGCCTGGGTTTATTTTGGCTCAGAAGATTTATGAGATGACAGAACACGGTTTTGACTGGGACGCTTGTGAGGGGATTATCTTACATAATCACGGTATCTTTACCTTTGATGATGATGCGAAAAAGTCGTATGATAAGATGATAGAAGCTGTGAGTTTAGCAGAAGATTTTTTAGCAGAAAATGCTGAGGTAGTGTTCGATGTTATCGAACCTACATCTTTTGAGTTAGATGATTTGAAGATAGATAAGTTTATGCATGTCAATCAAACACCTTTGGCTGTGCATTATGCGAGTCAAGATGATTTACGCCATAAAGTAACACGAGGTGTATTGACTCCGGAGCATATACTCCGTACAAAACGAGTGCCTTTGGTAGTAGAAGACTGGGATGTTGAGGATGCTCTTAGACATTTCAAAGTAGCCTATGAAGCTTACTTTAATGCCTACAAAACAGATGAAATTATGCTTGATACTAAACCTAAGTATGCAGTGATTAAAAACTTTGGTGTAGTCACTTTTGGAAAGACACAAAAAGAGGCAGATGTCATCAATGATGTAGTAGAACATACCATGATGGCAGTACTTCGTGCAGATAAACTTGGTGGGTATAAAAGTATTCCTATCGCAGATAGCTTTGATATGGAATACTGGGAATTAGAACAGGCAAAACTCAAAAAAACACTTTAAGGATAACAATGCAATACCTTATAGCAATAGACGCAGGAACAGGCTCAGTAAGAGCAGTGATATTTGATACCAAAGGGAATCAAATATCAGTTGCTCAACAAGAGTGGATACACCTTGAAGTTGAGGGTGTGCCCAACTCGATGACTTTTGATGTAGAGAAAAATTGGGACTTGGCTCTTTGGTGTATCCAAACAGCATTGAAAGAAGCTAATCTTCAAGGCTCTGACATCTTATCTGTATCTGCTACCTCTATGCGTGAAGGGATAGTCCTTTATGATAAAGAAGGCGTTGCCATCTGGGGTGTTGCCAATGTTGATGCCAGAGCAGATAAAGAGGTACGGTATCTAAAAGAAGCGTTTGAAGGTATAGAAGAAGCATTTTATGCAGAGTCTGGTCAGACTTTTGCACTGGGTGCTTTGCCTCGTATCATTTGGCTTAAAAATAATGAACCAGAGCTTTATGAAAAAGTAGCCTCTATCTCCATGATAGGTGATTGGATATTGGCAAAACTTTCAGGGATGATAGCTACAGACCCTAGTAATGGGGGAACTACAGGTATCTATTCTTTAGAAAAACGTGATTGGTCTCCCGAAATGGCAGAAAAAGTAGGCATTAAAGCAGATATCTTTCCTCAAACATTAGAACCTGGAACAGTCATGGGAACAGTAACTCCAAATGCAGCCAATGAAACAGGTTTGGCAGTGACCACCAAAGTAGTAATGGGTGGTGGTGATGTACAACTTGGTGCTGCAGGACTAGGTGTAGTCAAAGAAGGACAAGTAGCTATACTAGGTGGCTCTTTCTGGCAACAAGTAGTGAATATTAAAAGCTCTGTAAAACCACCTAAAGATATGAGTATAAGAGTAAACCCTCATGTCATTGAAGGACTTTCTCAAGCAGAGGGGATTACGTTCTTTTCAGGATTAATAATGCGTTGGTTTAGAGATGCTTTTTGTGACTTGGAAAAGTTAGAAGCCAAAGAGAGAGGCGTAGATACCTATGCCATTCTTGAAGAGAAAGCTAAAAACGTACCCGTGGGTTCTCATGGCATTTTACCTATTTTCTCAGACAGTATGAATTACGGAAAGTGGTACCATGCAGCACCTTCGTTCATTAACCTCTCTATAGACCCTGAAGTATGTAACAAGGCTTCTATGTTTAGAAGTTTAGAAGAGAATGCCTGTATAGTCTCAGCTATTAACCTAGAGAAAATAAAAGCTTTTACCGAATTAGAGATAGAAGAGATAGTTTTTGCAGGAGGAGCCAGTAAAGGTGACTTATGGTGTCAAATACTTGCGGATGTCACGGGATGTAAAATTAAAATCCCTAAAGTAACAGAAGCTACTGCACTTGGTGCAGCGATGTGTGCAAGTGTAGGGGCAGGTGTGTATGAAAGCATTGTAAGTGCATCTGATGCATTGGTAGTGTGGGATAAAGAGTATGTACCAAATAGTGAAAATTATGAAAAGTATAAAATACTAAATGAAGAGTGGCAAAATGTTTATGAAAGTCAATTGAAATTGGTGGATAAAGGATTGACTGAGAGTATGTGGAAGGCACCGGGGATTTTACTTAAGAAATAAAGGGTAAAATCATTCTTTAGTTGTTGGTTATGAAAGATATAGGGATAGAGGGGGAAATATAGATGAAACAATATAATGTAGAAACGGTTAATTGCCCTTTATGCCATTCATCAAGGTATGAATTGTATATTGAAAATGCAAAAGAGTTATATAATAATTTAGATGAATATTTTAATGTTACGAAATGTATACAATGCACGCATATCTTTACTAACCCACGCCCTACGCAAGATACAATAGAATATTTTTACCCTAATACTGCAGGTTATTATCAGCCACCAGAAACAATCATGAAGCAAGGGTTCCCGTACGAAGTATATAAAAAAATATTAAATATTTTTTATGGTTATCATTTAGAAAGTAAAAGTAATTTTCTTTTGGCTAGCATTGTTGGATTTCTAAAAAAAAGACAAATCGAAACATCTCATATGCCTAGGTATATTAAAAATGGTAAACTACTAGATATTGGCTGTTCCTATGGAAGTTATTTGCATAAGTTGAATCAACTTGGTTGGAATGTGTATGGTACAGAAATTAATGAAAAGGCTATTGCTTATGCGAAGAAAGAATTTAATTTAATAAATATAGAAAATAATTTTTTTGAAAACACTAAATTTGAAGACTTATCTTTTGATGTTATAAATTTAAATATGGTTTTGGAACATATGTATGATCCACATATTACAATGGATATGATTTCTAAAATATTGAAAGATAAAGGACAATTAATTTTATCTGTACCTGATATAAAGGGGTTTGAATCAAGTGTATATAAACAATATGCGTATGGATTGCAAGTGCCAGAACATTTGCATCATTACTCTCCTAAAACAATTAAAACACTTTTATCTAAACATGGCTTTATCATAGAAAAGATAGTTCATCATAATTTTGATAGGGACCTTGTTGCTTCTGCGGGGTACATGCAAAATAAGCGTTTAAGTAATTTCTTAAAAAATAAGTTTATTCGAACATCTGTGGTAAAAATATTTGTTTGGTTTTTGGCACTGATAGGTAAAACAAGTAGAATGAGTATTTATGCAAAAAAATTGTAAAGGTAAAGCACTTTTAACAATAGTGACAGTTAATTATAATACAGCAGAATTTATTGCTGTAATGTTATATGCATTTGAAAAATTAACAGTCAATCAATTTAAGGTAATTATTTGTGATAATGGTTCTAGAAAAAAGGAAATTCTAAAGCTAGTAGAAGTGGTACAGCTATATGATAATGTTGATATTATTTTTCGTAAACAATCGTCATTTGGGAGTATTGGTCATGCTGAAGCGATGGATATTTTAGTTTCTAAAGTCGACACTGAATATTTTGTGACAATGGATAGTGATGCAATTTTTCTACAAAAAGATTGGGATAAAACAATATTAGGTCAGCTAAATAATAGTGCTAAAGTTATTGGCACGGCATTGCCTCCTACAGAGACTAATATAAGACCTGTAGATTTCCCATCCGTATTTGCCGTTTTATATGACACTGAAACATATAAAAAGTTTTCACCTTCTTTTTTACCCGGGGATAATCGTAAGTTACAAGATACAGGGTGGGAAATAAGAGATGCATATTTGAAACATAATGTGGAAGGCATAGTATTTGAATCTAAGAATACACGGTTTTCTAAAGATACCGTTTTTAAAGAGTTGATTTGTGCAACATATTATTTGGATAATGAGCTTATAGCTTCACATTTTGGTAGAGGTAGTAGTAATGGTGCGGCAAAGTATCGTATTAAATGGTTTCAAAAAATACCTTTTATCTCAAGACTAATACGTCAGTACATAGGTAAAAAAGAGAAAGAAAATTGGATCCATATATGTTATAAAATTATTGAAGATGAAGTATCATAATAGAATGTTAAAAAAAGAAAATTTTTTATTTGGATTATTCTCACTGGTTGGACTTTCGATAGGTTTTTTAAGTACATATTTATTATCTAATTACTTCACTGTTGAAGTATTTGGGGAGATACAACTTTTTGTAACATTACTGGGTATATTAACAATATTTTATTTACCAGGATTTGATATTGTTATCACAAAGCAAATTTATAAACATAATGACAATATCGTAAAATATGTTTTGTATTCTATAATGCCTTATGCTATTTTGCCATTATTAATTATATTACTCAGTATATATTTTTTTTCGGAGAAGTTAGACACTTTTATTTTTTATGCGGGGGCTATTATACTTTTTACTATGTTTGACAAAACCACAGCTATATTAAATGCTAAACTAAAGTTTAAGCAGTTACGGTATATAGAGATATATACAAAGATTTTAATTTTATGCATGGTGTGTTTTGTTGTATTTATGCAGTATAATATGTTAGCGTATGTGATACTATTTACAGTAATGAGTACTTTTATAATAGTGGTACGAATTTATTATAGTCACACTTTTTTATCTCTATCAAATAAGTGTACGCTTGATAAAGATATATTGAAAGCAGAGGGTATTAAAACAACTTTCTCTTCGGCTTATACGGTTATAGCCACTTGGTCTGAAAAATTAGTACTGGGTATTCTTGATCCAGGGTTATTAGCATATTTTGTGATTGGGCAAATGTTTCCTAAAGTCTTAAAAGACAATATAAAAGTTCTATTGACGCCTACGTTAAGTACTTGGGCATCATCAGGGTTCGAATATTATAAAGAGATGATTTATCGATATAAATATCATTTATGGGGAATAGGGATTGTATTTTACTTTATTTTATTTGTATCTGTGGATGTGCTCATAAGTAATTTTTTTACTAAGTATGAGGAGTCAATTTTTATTGCACAGATGCTGTCTATCAGCCTTATTTTCAAATTTGTGGAAATGGCTAAGATGAGCAGTATGGCACTAAGTAAACATACTAATGTTTTTAATAAAATTAACAATAAAATTAATAGTGTTAAAATAGTATTGGTTATTATCTTAATACCGTTATATGGAATAAATGGCGCAGTGATTTCTATACTTACTGTTGAAGTGATTAGGTTTTATTTAGTGAATAAAGAATTTAGTAAATTATAAGGAGTAATATTTAATGGATAATAGTGTGAGAGAATTTCAAAAATATAAGACAAGAGGCGCGTACCATTGGGAACAGATTAGTAAACATTTTCTTAAAAGAAATGCTTTTGTACTTGCGCGATATAAGAATGTTATTCACCTATTAAAAAATGAGTTAGTATCACTTAAAGATAAGAAAATTTTAGATGTAGGTTGTGGTGATGGTGTTTTATCTTATTTATTGGCACAAGAAGGAGCCATAGTCTCGGGTATTGATTATTCAGATATTGCTATAGAATTTGCGAAAGAAAAAACAGAACGATTAGATATAAACTTCGTACAAGGAAGTGCCTATGAACTCCCATATAAAGATAGTACGTTTGACGCGGTAGTCTCTTCAGATGTTATAGAGCATTTAGAAGATGTATCACTTTATTTGTCTGAAATAGACCGAGTTGTAGGGAGTGAAGGGGTGGTTATTATCAGCACGCCTATTAAGTGTACGGAGTACCCACTAGATAAAGAACATGTGGTAGAATGGTTTGAAGATGAATTTAAAATTGTAATAGAAGAAAAGTTTCAAAATAGTGAATATTATTATTCTCATCCAATTGCCTTACAAGAGATATATGAAGCAACCTATTTTGGAAAAGTTTGGGGAAGGGTGTTTATTAATCTTTATTCTATACTTGATAACCCTTTTGAGCATTTTAAGAGTAGATTTAAATATATGGCACTTCAATATTCTGTTTCAAAAGTAAATTAATGCGTTTTATTACATTTAGGAGACATTATTTAGATCAAGTATTAACTCTAACAAATTTTTATGGAAAAGTACTTGATGTGGGAGGTAAAAAAGAAAATAAACGGGGTAGCTTTCGACCTCCTCTTGATGAAGTGAAAAGTTGGGAATATTTGAATGTTGATAAAGAAACGAAGCCTGATTATTATTGTAGTGCAGCAGCCATTCCCGTAGATGATAATACTTTTGATATCGTATTAATGTCTGAAGTATTAGAACATTTAGAAAACCCAGAAGAGGTATTGTCTGAATGTTATCGAGTATTAAAAAAGGGTGGAACTCTTATTTTAACTGTACCTTTTTTATATGCGATTCATGCAGATCCTTATGACTTTCAACGTTGGACAGATGTAAAATTAAAGTTAGAATTAGATAATCATAAGTTTTTAGAAATAACAATTAGTCCTATGGGAAGTATATTTGCAGTGATGTATGATTTATTGTATTCGTCGTTAACCCTTGCTTCAAAAAATAGTCAATCTTTTAGAAATAGATTTATACGTAAATTTATTTTACCAGTGATAGCTAAAGTCTTTAACTGGTTAGATAATATTTATATATATAAATCACAATATATTACAACGGGATATTATGTTAAAGCTAAAAAGTAAGTTTAAGAATTTATACAGTATTAAATATTTTGATAAATTATCTTTGGTTTATAAGGTACTTCAGAATATAGTTGAAAACTATGTATTTCCGAAAGATATCTATTATGTGACAGAAAATGTAGATTGGGTTATTAGTGATATTGGTAATACATTGGCTTTACATATTACGAAGTATAAATTTAAAGTGGTTATTACTCCTTTTGGCATAAGAAATTCAATAGTTCATTATGCTTCCATCAATACATTTTTAGGAAATCATAGAATTAAGTTAGCACATAAATCAAATAAAATTATTGTTACATGGTTTCATATTAGTGATAATGATTTAAGAATTAAGTTATTACCAGAAGCAATTTCGAAAGTTTCATTATGGCATACTTCTTGTGAACATACAAAAAATAAAATGGTAATATTGGGAATTCCTGAAGAAAAAATTGTTGTAATTCCTTTAGGCGTAGACTTAAAGATCTTTAACAATCCTTCTGAAAAAGAAAAAAGTTTGTTAATCGAACAATTTAATTTACCTAGCAAGAGTGTAGTTATTGGGTCATTTCAGAAAGATGGCAATGGATGGGGACGTGGGTTAGAGCCCAAATTGATTAAAGGACCAGATATTTTTTGTAAAGTAGTGTCTATGTTAGCCAATAGATATGATTTATATATACTTTTAACTGGACCATCTAGAGGATATGTTAAACGAGAGCTAGATAACATGAATGTTCCCTATAATCATATATTCTTGAATGAAGCAAATGATGTGGCAGACTATTATAAAGTTATTGATATATATCTAGTAACGTCACGTGAAGAAGGTGGACCTAAGGCAATCTTGGAGTCAATGGCATCAGGTGTTCCTTTAGTAAGTACAAAAGTTGGCTTAGCAATGGATATTATCAAAGATAATGAAAATGGATTCTTAGTGAATGTTGAAGATGTTGAGACTCTTTATACTAAAGCCTGTGAAATATTGGATAATAGAGAACTAAGTAATAAACTTATAGGCAATGGATTAAAAACTATTGAAAATTATAAGTGGGAATATGTTTCCAAGTTATATATTACCAAGCTTTATAGAGCATTATCGTGAAAATATATATTTTATTTGAGTTTAAAGATAGTTTATCAGGAGGCGGTAGCCAATTTTTAAAAGCTATTAAAAATGTGTTTGTATCTAAAGGTTTATATGTAGAAGATATAAAGGATGCTGATATTATTTTATATAATAGTCATCAGTATGTAGCTAAATTACTAAAATACAAATTTATGTATAAAAATAAAATTTTTGTCCATAGAATAGATGGTCCAATGAGACTATATAATACTTTAGATGACAAAAGAGATTTAATTGTTAATATTACTAATAAATATATTGCAGATGCAACAATTTTTCAATCATATTGGAGTAGGACAGAAAATTTAAAAATGGGAATGCAGAATAATACATTTGAAGCAATAATTATAAATGCTCCAGATGCCAATATTTTTAATATGAAGGACAAAATAAATTTTAATCAAAATCGAAAAATTAGATTAATCGCTACAAGTTGGTCAGATAACCCTAAAAAAGGATTTGATATTTATAAATGGTTAGATGAATATTTAGACTTTAAAAGGTTTGAATTTACGTTTGTAGGGAATAGTTCAGTAGGATTCAAAAATATTATTGATAAGAAACCAATGGGAAGTAAGGAGTTGGCAATAGAATTAAAACAAAATGATATTTTTATTACAGCTTCGCAAAAAGATCCTTGCTCAAATTCTTTAATAGAAGCTCTCCATTGTGGTCTACCTGCAATTGCACTTGATGATGGAGGTCATCCTGAGATTATAGCATGTGGAGGTGAAGTATTTGAAAGGAAGGAAGATATTTTTTCGATTTTAGATAAGATAGAATCTAATTATATTAATTATCAGAATAAGATAAATCTACCTAAAATTGAACAGGTAGCTGAAGATTATCATGCTTTTTTAGAAAATATTTATAATGAGAAAAAAATAGGAAGATATCATACTAAAACATTTAGATATAAAGATTATTTAATACTAAAAAGTACACTTACAATATGGAAAATAAAAGAATCTGTGAATAATAGATGGCAAAAATATAAAAAAGTATTTAAAGCATGAAGCAACTAATAAGAAAACTAATGAGCAATAAAATGATTGCAAAAAGTTTACAAAAATGGGTTTTGAATTTACACAGTATGAGTTATACCTTATCAGGTTATCTTGCAATAACATTAAATGATGGAATGCATCCTAAACATAGAATCATGAAATATAAAGAGTGGTTTGTAGATAATATTGAAAAGGGATGTACCGTTCTTGATGTAGGGTGTAATACCGGAACAATGCCAGAAGTGATGAGTCAAAAAGCAGGGTATGTTTATGGTATAGAAATTGTTGAAAAACATATTCAAGAAGCGATAGAGAAGCATCAACAGCCCAATATTGAGTTTATTTGTGATGATGCTACAACATATGATTATAGTAATTGTAAAGCTATTGATCTTGTGACTTTATCAAATGTATTAGAGCACATAGAAGATCGTGTAAGGTTTTTAGAAAAACTTAGTATTCAAATAAAATGGAAAGATAAAAAAAGATTTTTAATTCGTGTCCCAATGATAGATAGAGAATGGATAGCCATATATAAAAAAGAGTTAGGTTTAGAATATAGGTTAGATAGAACCCACTTTATTGAATATACCTATGATAGTTTTGTTCGTGAGCTTGAAGAAAGCAACGTGAATATTATAAGTTCTCATATAAGATTCGGTGAAATTTATGCGATATGTGAAGTAAAAGAATGACTTTAGGATTATTTTTCAGTAGAGGTGTTTCTTTAAAGTTATGGCTAGAGAAAGGATTGTTTGAAAGAGAAAAACTTTTGTATGAAGAACACATCAAGCAAAATAACATTTCTACAGTGTATTGGTTTACCTATGGGCATAATGATGAAAAAATAGCACAAGAGTTAAAAAAAAATAATCAACTATCTAACGACATAGAAATAATTTCAATGCCTCAGATATTTATTTTGCCAAAGATAGGAAGTTATATTTATAGCATTCTTCTCCCCTTTGTTCAAAAAAAATATATCAATAAATGTGATATCTATAAAACCAATCAAACAGATGGTAGTTGGAGTGCTGTTATTGCTAAGAAATTATATAAACGTAAATTATTGTATCGAACAGGGTTTACCATATCTCAATTAGAAAACAAGCTTTTGAGGTTTAATATTTTACTTCGAAAAAGCATAGAAATGTGTGAATATTTTGCATACAATTATTGTGATAAAGCAGTGGTGTCTAGCCAGCATAATTTAGTATATGTTACTCAAAAATATGATGTGAAGCAAGAGAATATCTCAGTCATTTATAATTTTATAGATAGAAAACAGTTTTATGATTTTCAAAAAACAAGAGAAAATACGGTTGTATTTGTAGGAAGGCTCTCTGATGAAAAGAACATTTTTAATTTGATTTCTGCATTAAATAAAGTAGGTCTGGCATTGAAAATATATGGTTCCGGCCCATTAAAATCAGAACTAGAAGATTTTATAAATAAATATAATTTTAATGTACAGTTGATGGGAAATATAAGTAATGATAAGTTACCGGAAGTATTAAATAAATGTAAATACTTTACACTTGTTTCAAAACATGAGGGGATGCCCAAGTCACTTATTGAAGGAATGGCATGTGCTTGTATCTGCATAGGGACAAACGTATCGGGTATTAATGAAGTCATTGTAAATAATAATGGTATATTGGCAGATGATATTACGGTTGATACCATTACAGAAGCTTTTGAGAAAGCACAGGCTATGTCCGATAGTGAAGTAGATGAAATAATGAAAAATACACAATTATTTATAGATAAGAGTTTTACTCTAGACAATATTGTGGAAAAAGAAAAGTCCATATTTAAAGATTTATTATCATGAGTGTAGTTAAAGTGTCTGTTATTATGTCTGTATACAATGATGAATTGTATGTTTCTGATGCGGTTAAATCGATACTTAATCAGACATATGAAGATTTTGAATTTATCATTATAAATGATGGCTCAACTGACAATAGCTTTGAGATATTAAATAATTATGCAAACGAGGATGATAGAATTATTTTAATTAATCAAGACAATATGGGGTTAACTAAATCACTTAATAAGGCAATAGCTTTATCAAAAAATAATTTTATTGCACGTATGGATTCTGATGATATAAGTTTGCCAAATAGACTTGAAAAACAGGTGGTATTTCTTAAAGAAAACACTGAATATGCTTTAGTAGGTACAAATGTTATTAAAATAGATACAGTAGGTGGAGTCATTGAAATTAATAAAACAAAATATAAAGATAGTGATATTCGGAAAACATTTCGAACTAGAAATTGTATTGCACATGGAAGTGTGATGTTAAATAAAAGTTTATGTGGGAATATACTTAAATATGATGAAACATTTAAATATGCGCAAGATTATAGGCTATGGGCTGACGTGAGTTTAATGTATAAGGTAGCAAATCTGAAGGAGTCTTTATATCAATTGAGGATTCATATACAGTCGATAAGTAAGAATAAGGTTGAAGAACAGTCAAAATATGCAGGTATCGTTGCGTATGAATATGATACTAAATCTAAAATCATAAATTATTTGGAAGAAATAGAAAATAATAGTCTTTTAAGAAGAAAAATTGGTATGATTCTTCTCCTCAATATGGAAAGTAAGTTAGCAAGGAAGTATTTTACGAGTATACACCCTTTTTATTACATGACTTTTTTACTAGAATATATAGATATTAAGAAAATAAAAAAGTGGTTTAAATGATTGCAGTTATTATGGCAGTGTATAGAAATGATAAACTTGACTACTTAAAAGATGCGCTAGAAAGTTTATATAATCAAACTCTGAAAGCAGATATTTTTATTCAAGTTGATGGTGAGATTCCACTTGAGTTAAGTAACTATTTAAATCAAGAATTAATGAATGGTCACTTGACTTTTTTAGGCATGCATGATACAAATATTGGACTGGCAGGGAGTTTAAATGAATTACTTCAAATTGTATTATTAAAATATACATATATTGTACGAATGGATGCAGATGATATTTCAGTGCATAGTAGAATTGAAAAGCAAGTTCAGTTTTTAGAAAACCATAAAAATATTCATGCTTTAGGTGGATGGATAGAAGAATTTAATATGGACACCAATCAAGTACAAACTATCACTTATGGTGAGAAAAATGATGTATTAAAAAGTAATTTGATGAAACGTAATCCTATGGCACACGTAACGATATGTTTCCGAAATAGTTTTTTCGATACAATAGATCTTTATGACAGTAGTAAGTCAAATGAAGATTTGGATTTATGGATTAGGGCTTTAAAAAAAGATATTAAGTTACATAACTTACAAGAGATATTAGTAAGGGTGAGAACAAGTAATGCATTTTTTTCAAGACGTAAAAATATAAAAAGAGCAGTTGAAGTAATGTATTTAAAATTTGATGCGACCAAAGCCTTTCATTTTGGGTTACGTGGATATGTCTATGCATTTCTGCACTTTTTATTGTTCCTTTCCCCTACATGGATTAAACAGTATATATATAAAAACTTTAGAGGATAAAATGAAAAAAATTAGTAACATGATCACTACACCACAACTTGTAGGATTAATTATATTGGCATATATATTTTCTTTCGGAATAAGACTTATTTGGGTGTATCAATTTCAAGATAACCCAAACTTCTTTTGGAATGATCAATTGATGATAAATACCAATGATGGGTATTATTTTGCTAGTGGCGTACAGCAAGCATTATTAGGTATGCATGAAGAGAATATTCGTATCCCTGATATTTTTGGGTATAGCTTAGTATTCTTCTCTACGTTAATGGTTAACGTATTCTCTTTAAGTATTGAAACAGTTATCTTGTATTTATCGGCGATTGTGTCCAGTTTAGTGGTTATACCAATTATATTAATTGCAAAATTATATAACAAACCCTTGTGGGGATTCTTAGCGGCACTACTTGGGTCTATTACTTGGAGTTATTATAATAGAACTATGATTGGCTATTATGATACAGACATGTTTTCTGCAATGGCACCTATGTTGATTTTGTATTTTCTTATCAAAAGCACAATTTATTTTAATATACGTAGTGCCTTTTATGCCGCCATAATGATAGCACTATTTCCATTTTTGTATGATCAAGGGAAGGCGATAGTTTATGCAATGGGCATAATTTATGCAGTATATTTAATATGGTACCATCGTGATGATAAAACGACATATATGTCACTTCTACTAGTATTTCTTGCATTAATGCCTTTTTATTTGGGGCGTCCTGAGGAGTATATTGCACATTTAATTGCCATTGTCCTTTTATATGTAACTTTTCTTAAAATTTCAATTTCACAAAAACATTTAAAAATAATATTTGCTATTATTTTTATATTATTCTTAATCTTGAGTAATGTTTTTGGTGTTATCCTAGATAAAGTGTTTCTTTATATTGAGACGGGAACTAAATTAGAAGGATTACATTTTTATTCTGTGACACAAACTGTACGTGAAGCAGGGCAAATACCTTTTTCCACATTTGCAAATCGTATTTCTGGTTCTGGGGTGGGATTGATTCTATCGATTATTGGTTATATTATGCTTGTCATAAAACACAGAGCTTTTATATTGGCTCTACCTTTAATTGGGATAGGGGGCTTTGCATTATTTGGGGGGCTTAGATTTACTGTGTATGCTGTACCTATTGCTGCAATGTCCTCAATATATTTCTTTTTTATATTAGGCAGTTTTTTTAAAAATGAAAAGTTTAAATATCTTTTTATTGTATTCGCCACAGCTACCATGTTGTATCCAAATATTATACATATAATTGGATACAAGGTACCAACAGTATTAAATAGGGCTGAAGTAGAAGATTTAAATAAATTAAAAAATATTTCTAACCCGAAAGATTATACTTTATCATGGTGGGATTATGGGTACCCTATTTGGTATTACTCTGAGACATCAACACTTATTGATGGAGGGAAACATCAGAATGATAATTTTTTTATTTCTAAGATAATGCAAACAACATCACCAGTATTGGCAGCAAATTTAAGTAGGGTAATTGTTGAAAGTTATGTATCTATTGATAAAGATTCAAATGTTTCAACTGTGGCTGATAGCTTATTGAAAAATAAACAAAAGGGTCAGCTTAATCCTAATAGCTTACTTTCTGATCTTGAAGATGAAATATATATGATGCCTGAAAAAACTAGAGATATATATATATATTTACCATATAAAATGATGAATATTTTTCCTACAGTATCAGTTTTTGGTAATTTAGATCTAACAACAGGAGAAAAAGAACGGAAAGTTTCATTCTACCCTACTCAAGCGGTAAGTAATAACCAAGGTATGATTACTTTTGGAAATGGCATTGTCTTTGATGCGAAGAAAGGTCAGATTACGTTAGGGAAACAAAAAAAATCTATAAAGTACTTTATTGTGACTCAAAATACGAAAGATGGAAAAGTACGCTTACAATCACAACTATATCATGCTGATGGTGAATATGCCATTGTATATATGAAAAGTTATGGTCGTTTTGTTGTCATGGACAGTGAAACATTTAATTCAATGTATGTACAAATGTTTATTTTAGAAAAATACGATCAAATGTTATTTGAATTAGTTATTTCCTCTCCTTATAGTAAAATATATAAATTGAAAATTTAAATGGTGTATATTATTTTATTATTGGTATCTATATTTTTGACATACTGTATTAGATGGTATACTATTAAAAAGTCTATTCTAGATATACCAAATGAAAGAAGTTCGCATACTCATTCTACCCCAACAGGAGGGGGCTTAGCAATAGTTTCTACTTTTTATATTGGTTTGTTTTATTTTAAAGAACAGATTGATATTCATTTATTCACGGCACTATTGTGGGCCATACCTATAACCATTGTTTCTATACTAGATGATATTTATACACTTTCCTCAAAAATACGTTTTATAATTCAAAGTTTATCTTCGATAATGGCACTGTATAGTTTGGGGGGTGTAAATAATATTGATTTTATTTGGTTTGAATTAAATGGATTTTGGTTAAATATTTTAGCGTTTGTTTCTATGTTATGGCTTACAAATTTATATAATTTTCTTGATGGTATTGATGGGTATGCTGCAATGGAGACAATAACTGTGGGGATAGGTTTTTTTATTTTATTTCAAAATCCATTGGGCTTAGTAGTTTCAGTTTCAAGTTTAGGATTCTTATTTTTTAATTGGCATAAAGCTTCTATATTTATGGGGGATGTTGGTTCTGTCACATTGGGGTTTATCTTTAGTATATTTGTATTTTATGATACAGGGCATGGTAATATATATATTTGGTTAATTCTTCTGTCTCTCTTTTGGTTTGATGCGACCGTCACCTTAAGTCGTCGGTATTTTAATCATGAAAAGATTACAGAAGCGCATAAAAAGCATGCATATCAAAGGCTAGTTCAGTCTGGATGGAGTCCTAGTCGAGTTGTAATGTATTCAGGTAGTATAAATTTTTTCTTTTTGTTTTTATTGGATAAGTTAAAAACACTACAAGTTTTATTAATTATCAATATTATTATTATGTATCTATTACTGAAGTTTATTGATATGAAAAAAGATTTCAAATAATTGTATATTACGAAGAGATGAAAGGAGTATATAATGAAGGTAATATTGCGACCGAGTGTAACAAAACGATTGATTTTCTTCATACTTTTTGATAGTGTAGTTTCTTTAATCACATTATACCTATCATATTTATTACGTTTTAACTTTCATATAGAAGAGAGTTATTTTATATCATTTTGGCATGTTTATATTGTTTTATCAGGAATTAAGATTTCTTCTTTATTTCTTTATAGAAATTATTTTATTATATGGAGATTTTTTTCTTTTGTAGATGCTAAAAATTTAGTATATGCACATATGGGAGCATATGTAATGTTTATATTTATTTATATGTTGTTTTCTAATTATTTTATTCCTCTTCCTCGTAGTGTATTAATAATAGATTTCTTTTTATCATTAACCTTTATTGCTTTATTTAGAGTAAGTAAACGACTCTTTTTAGAAAGAAGACAATCTTATATAAAACCTACACTAATTTTGGGAGTTAATAGCAATACAGGAACAGTTATACAAAGTGCTATGCGTGGAGATATATCGTATTATCCTACAGCAATTATTGCTCTTGATAATGACGAAAGTAGTATGAATTCATATATACATAATATTAAAGTATATGCAAGGGAAAGTTTAGATGATGTGATTAGAAGTAAAAAAATTACGTCTGTCATCTTTGTTGAGAAATTAGCAGCAAAAGAGTTAAGGTCTGTGGTTAACATCTTAAATTCTAGGGGTATTACGGAAATCAAACAAGTAAAACTGCTTGGTGACAATAATGAAAAACTCGAAGACCTGTCTATTGAAGATTTATTAGCAAGACATCCTAAAGATCTTGATTTAGAGACTATTGAGTCTTTTATTAAGGATAAGAAAGTACTGATTACTGGTGCGGGAGGAAGTATTGGTTCTGAAATTTCTAAACAGTGCCAAATATTTGGTGCTGCATCTTTGATATTGGTAGATCACAGTGAGTATAATTTATATCAAATAGGAGAATTTTTACCACAAGCAAAATTAAAACTTCTCAATATCACAAATAAACCACTCCTTGAAAAAGTATTTGAAGAAGCTCAGCCTGATATTGTGATACATGCGGCAGCATATAAACATGTACCTGTTTGTGAGGATAACCAAGAAACTGCTGTGTACAATAATGTGTATGGCTCAAAAAATGTGATGGATATAAGTATTAAATATAATGTAGAGAAGGTTGTCATTATCTCTACAGATAAAGCAGTGCGTCCAACTAATGTGATGGGTGCAACAAAACGTGTTACAGAATTATATGCAAGTAATGTTGATTCTAAAAATACAGAGATTGTGGCTGTTCGGTTCGGTAATGTTTTAGGCTCAAGTGGTTCAGTTATCCCTAAATTTAAGGAACAGATAGAAGCTGGTGGCCCTGTGACTGTAACGCATCCAGATATCACACGGTATTTTATGCTTATACCTGAAGCCTGTCAGCTGGTACTTCAAACAGCAAGTATAGCAAAAGGTGGTGAATTATTTATCTTAGATATGGGAGAACCTATTAAGATAGTTGATCTTGCAAAACAGATGATACGTCTTTATGGTAAAGAAAATGAAGTACAGATATCTTTTTCTGGTCTACGTCCAGGTGAAAAACTGTATGAAGAACTATTACTTGATGATACGGAAAAAAAGACAAAATATAGTTCCATATTTATAGCCAATCCAACGCAATATGACATAGAAGTATTAAGTACAGATATAGAGGTATTACTTAATGCAGAAGACAAAGTAAAAGCTTTACAAAAAATTGTCCCTGAATTTACAAGAAAAGATTTGTTATAATATTTTTGTTATAGACAACTATAATTAGAAAAAAGTTATTCCATAGGGGAAAAGAATGTTAAAAAAAATTATTGCAAGTTTTTTAGTGTTTGCTACAGCAACACTATTTGGTATGAGTTTGAGTCAAGTTAATTCTGCTTCAAAGGCAGAGCTGATGGAGATTAATGGTATTGGTGATGTAAAAGCTACGGCTATCATCAAAGAGCGCAAACATGGTAAGTTTAAATCGTTTCAAGATT
>Ga0256824_10000280_pt1 | contig 19120 bp, 23 predicted proteins | sample CV67metaG_FD_191570 | JGI IMG/M metagenome (GOLD analysis project Ga0256824, IMG submission 191570) | Hydrothermal vent microbial communities from East Pacific Rise, Pacific Ocean - CV67 | ecosystem: Environmental > Aquatic > Marine > Hydrothermal vents | place: Pacific Ocean: East Pacific Rise...
TAATCCTTTATTTTATATTATTTATTACTTAGTTACTTTATTTTGAAAAGTAGCCATAATTTTTTTAACATTTTCTTGTAATGTAGATAATTTATTTCTTAATTTCTGTATTGTTTTGTCTTTGTCAGAAATCTCAACATCTTTTGATTTAACAACTTTATTTAAATCTTCATTTAATTTAATTTTTAATTCTAAATCTTTCTTTAAATTTTCAATACTTGTTTTTAAATTATTAGTTATACTTTTGACTTTATTATTTAATTGATTTATTTTATCACTTGTGTTTTTAGTCATTTGTTCTTTAAGTGTTTTAATCTCAATATTTTTATTTTTTATCATTTCTTTATTAGTAAGTATTTCTTTATTTGATTTATCTAAATCTTTTTGAATAGATATAGCTTTATTATCAGATAATTTTTTACTTTCTTTTATTTTAGAAGTTTCAATATTACTTTTCTTAATAGTATTTTCACTTTCCAACAATGTTTTCTTTAACATTTTAATTTCTGTATTTAATTTAGAAATCATAATAGTTAAATTTTTAGCATTTTTAACTTCTTGAGTTAATTTAGTAGTTAATTTTTCTACTATTGCTTGTTGTTTATTAAATAGTTCTTTTGTTTTGTCAGATATAGCTTTAATCTTCATTTTAGAGGCATTTTTAGCTATATTTAAGTCTTTTTTGATAGATACTACTTCTTTTTCTTTTTTGATTAGATTTTCTTCTAATAACTTAAATTCATTAGATAAATCTTTAATAGTTAATTGTAATTTAGAATTGTCTTTTACAGAATTATTAAATTTTGTAGTAATACCATTTATTTCTATTTGTTTTTTATTAAAAAATACTTTTGCTTTACTTTTTAAATTTTTAGTAATTTCAGCAGAAACTTCATCTATTTTTAAATTACAACTTTCAGAAGCCATTTTTGATAATTTCTTTTTATAAGTATCTAAATAAATATCTGTAATATATTGCTTTTTCTTAGCACTACATTCAGAAGATATACATATACAGTTAATATCTTGAAAGCATTGTTTTTCTACTTCAACTTTTTTTGTTTCAACTTTTGTTTCACTAGCTAATAAAAGACTAGAAAAAACAGAAGATAATAATATAATTTTTGTTTTCATTTTAATTTTCCTTATTTTTTGTTTATTTACAACTATTTTTAATAATAATTGTTGAATACATATCACCATAATTGGCAGATAATTTGTTTGTGTCTATTAATGCTCTTGTTCCAAAAATTGAATGTTTATAACCACCATCCAACATTTTAATAGCATAATCATCATCTATATTTTGTTTTACTACAAAAGAGTGATAAGTAGGTTTTGAAGTATTGAAATAAATAGATACATTATTTTCATATCCATTATCTAATTCAAAATCTGGTAAATATCCAGTAGAAATTAATGTTGCCATTGTAGGTAAATCAGTATCTACTAATATTGTTTCATTATCACAAAATTTTTCAACTGCAGATTTAATAATTATCATTTTATTTACTACTATTTCTACTTTATCTCTTTGAATGGATTTATTATATAAATCAGCAGATGAAGAAGTTACCTTAGTTAATATAGTTAAGACTATAAATGAAATTATTAAATATGTAGGCATTTTCTTAGTTCTCCATTTTAGTAGCAGTTAGAACTATAATTAATTCTCTAGTTACTTTTTTAGAAGATTTTTTTCCTAAAAAGTCCATATATGAATTTTCTTTATCAGAAAAACCATTTTTATCAGATAATATTTCAGTTGTTTTGTAACCACCAATTATTGTACTCATACCATTTTTAACTCTTATTAAAGTACCATTTTCACCCATATTAAGTTTGGATTGGTCTAAAAGTTTAATAATATTAGTAGGCATTGTTCCATCAGCAGAAGGATTTCCTGTTTCATATGTGTAATCAGTCATTGCATCTAAATTTGTAAATTCAGGTTTTACAACTACATTAATATAATCAGAACCTTCTTCAATGTTTGGTGTAACAGTTATTTTAAAACCATATTCAACATTTTCTACTTCAACATTTTTTGTAATTAAACCAGCTTGATTAAAAGTATTACCTAATCCAGCATTTGTTTGTGTATTTAAACTTCCAAAAGAAGCATCACTTAAACCAGTATTTAGACCAGCACTAGCACCACCAAATCCAGCCTCTTCTTTGATTGATTTTACATAATCTTTTGTTTTAACAATATTTAAAGTTGCTGGAACAGAATTTAATGAAAATAAGATAGGTGATTGTGTTTGCTCTACTAAACCATATTTATTTAAATAATCAACAGCAAATTTATTACTTTCAGAACCAAAAGAAAAACTACCAAAAGCATTTTCACTACCAACAGCAGAATTTGCAGTATTAGTTGTAAAAGATAAAGGTATGTTTTTTCCACTAATTGATAATAAATTACTTGTTAATGTTTGTAAATCTATACCATAGGCATTATTATCAGTAGTTTCAACAGTATAAAATTTTATTTCTATTTTAATTCTATTTTTATACATAGCATTAAATTGATTTACTTTATCTTCTATAAAAGTAAAATCTTGCTTAGAACCATTAAAAGTTAATTTTTTAGTTGATTTTTGAATTGAAAATTTAGACTTATCAGATATAAAAGGTATTATAGATTCTTCTAAGTTTTTATATATATCAAAATTACCACCATTATTAGTATTTGCAGTAGTAGCTTTACTATCAACAGATACAGTAGTAATTGAGTCTTGATTTTTATTTACTAATGAAGCAACACCATCTTTATTTTGAATAGTAGCATTTCCTAATAAATTAGAAGTATTAGCAAATTGTAAAGGTGGAACAGTTAAGTTCAATATAATAGATTTTGTGTTATTAATATCTAATCTAATTTTCTCTGTTACTTTATCTTTATCAATAGAGATAAATAATTCTCTACTTCTTTCAATGTATTTAATTAAATCATAAACACTTCCTCTAAAATCATTTATTAAAGTGTCAGAAGCAATTTTCATAACTTCACTTTTTTTCATATTAAGATTGATAGAAAAATTTAAATCTTCTATTAATACAGAAATAATTTCATTTATATTTGTTCCACCAGAAAACTCTATATTTGTTTTCTTTAAATATCTAATTAATTTTTCTTGTTCTTTTTTTTCTTTTTCTATTTGTTTTGTATAATCAGCAGTATCAGTTAAACCCATAAAATAAGTATTGTTTATATCAGCTTGATTTAAAGTATATTCTTTTTTAGATTTTGATACTTTTTTAACTATTTTTAAATAATCTATTAAAGTTATATCAAAATAAGCTCTAGGTAAATTGATTTTTGAATTGATTTTATCATCAACCATAATGTTAATTCTTAATTTCTTTTCAATATTAGCAACTATTGATTCTAAACTTTGACCTTTTTTAATATCAAATTTAAAATTTTTAATTGTTTTTGAAGATAAACTACTTGATTGCTCAAAGCTAATATTTTTTACAGGTGATGGTTCAGATAAACCACAACCAGAAAATGATAACATAGTAGCAGTAAGAAGTGATAGTGTTATTATTTTTTTGTTCATTTTGTTGTTTCCTTATGTTTTTTAAGATAAATAACATTATCTTATTAACTATATTATATGTATAAAAAGGGAAATTCATTAAAAACAATTAAAAATATTAAAAATAATTTAAAAGAGAGATATAGAGAGTATAAAGCTAACATTTAAATTAGCTTTATAATAGATTAGTTTGTTCTTAAAGTTTCTTTAATATCATTTAAAGATAATAAACCTAAGATATATTTTTCTTCAGCAACTTCTGCCATTGTTATATGAGTAAATTTACCTTTATCAAACTTTGTTTCTAGTGTAGAATAAAAATAACCTATTTCATAAATAGGTGTTCTTCCATAAAATCCAGGTGTTAATTCACAATGAGAACAGCCTTCAGGGTTTGGAATATAAAAGTCTAAATCTTTATATTTTTCTATATCTTTATTTTTTTCTTCATCAGAGTATCCTAAAGACACTTCTTTTTTTAGTTTAATTAAATCAATCAAACCTTTTGAAATAGTAATATCTTTATTATTAAAAGTACCATTGATTCTTTCAGTTTTAATTTTACATTTATCACATAAAGTGTGTTCTAGTGATTGTGCAACTATGCCTTTTAAACTATCTTGTAAATCTTCTTTTGGAACATCTTCTCTTTTAAGTCTTGCAAAAGTTCCAGAAACAGTTTCAGCATGGATAGTAGCAAAAGTAACATGTCCAGTAGTAGCAAGTTTAACAGCTATATCAATACTTTCTTTATCTCTTATTTCACCAACCAAAATAGCTTGAGGTGCAGCTCTTAAGAAGAAATTTGAATAATCTTTACCAGTTTTTTGATAAGTTCCATTTCCACCTTCAACTATTTGAAATTGTTTAATTCTTGGATTTGATATTTCAATAGGGTCTTCAATTGTTAATGTATTTTTGTTTGTTTTTTTAACCATTTGATTTAATCCAATAGCCAAACTAGTAGTTTTTCCAGAACCAGTTACACCAGAAATTAAAATCATACCTTCTTTGAGAGCAAAAAGAGTAGTTAATAAATCTGTATGTTCTTCTAAATAACCCAAAGAAGAAAAGGTTTTAGTGTCATCTAATCTTTCTAATACCCTAATTGCAGCATAATACCTTAAATTACCTTGTTTTTCCATTGCAACTCTAAATTCAGTTTTTGAATTTTTAATAACAAAAGCCATTTTACCTTTTAACTCAATACCAGGAGTTTCACTTAAACCAGCTTGTGCTTTTATTACAGAGAAAAGATTATCAGCTTGAATATGATTAAGGGTAGATTCATCTTTCAAAGTAATACCTTGTGTAATAAATTCTACTTCAGCATTATCTTCTTTATGTGTAATAATAATATCAGAGGCTTTTGTTTCAATTGCTTTTTCAAGTAAGCTAAGTAAATGGACTGAAGCATCTTCATCACCATATACAATAGAAGTTCCTTTATTTTGCAGATATAGTTTCCATAATTCTTCACTAACTACTACTATATTCATAGCATAATCTAAAATTTTAATAATATCTATAAATTCTATTAAAGGATTTCTTGTAATTAAACCTTTTTGACCAGAACCAGTTTGAAATAACACATATTTAGAATTTTCTAAAAATAAACTTTCATCACTTAATGGTGGTGATATAGTTTCTGCTTTATAACCATAAATTACTTTTGGGTCATCTTCATAAGTTCTTTTATGACTTTCTATATCTTGTGCATTAGACCATTCACCATCTAGAAATAAAGTAATTTCTTTAATTCTATTATTTCTATATTCATATAAAGAACTATTAGCTAAACTACCTTCCATATCACATTGATTTATCATAGCCTCATATCCATCACTGTTTTTATTTTTTTCTTCAACAGCTATATTTAGTACTCTTGAAAAATTACTAATTCTTGCATCAACTGTAAAAGAAGCTATGTTATTCATTAATGTTTCATATTTAATTTTAACATTATTTAAATAGATAGAATAATTTGAATTTATTTCTTGATTTATTTGTGGCATTATTTCTTTTGCTTTTTCAAATAAATTTTGATTTATACCTTTATCTTGTGCCATTTCTTTAATATCTTTAACTTTTTGTTGTATATCTTTAAGAATTGTGGATTTTGGAAGTTTTTTGATTGATTTATCTAGTTCTAATTCAATTGATTCAAAAGATAATGTTAATTCTTCTTCTCTTAATTCTCTATCTTGAATTTTAAAACCATTTAAATATTCTTCTAATTCTAATAGTTTTGGTTCATATTCTTGAAAGTTCAATCCACTTGTAATTCTAACTTCTGGGTCAATTAATTCTGGCTTAAGTAATATTTTTAATTCTTCTGCAAAAATATTAGTTAATTTTTTTATTCTGTTGTTCATATTTGTTCCTTAATTTTTATTATATGTATATTATATGTTTATTTATCCAATTTAGCAAGTATATCTTTGATTGTTTCTTCATTTCTATTAGAAATAGTTATTGTATAATCATTTTTTAATTTATCCATTAATAATATCTTAGTAGCAGTTGTTAAATCTTCATTTTCTAAAATCAATTTATACAATTCTTCTTCTTTTTCATCTTCAGAATGATATACAGGTAAAATTGTATAATCTTCTTCATTATTTTCAGTTATTATTGAACTTTTCATTGTTCCATTTACAATATAAAGAATAGTTTTGAAAATAATAATTTTATTAGAATTACTTTTTTCCTCAACTTTTTTAGTTTCAGTTGGAAAAGTTTTATGTAAGAAATTTAAAAAAGTATCTCTGTATCCTACTTCATTGTAAGGAGTTGCTAAATTTTTAAGTATATTATTTAAAGAAAAAACTAAATCTGCAGAAGTTGTAATATCATTTTCCATAGTTTTAAAAATAGTATTTAACTCAAATAAATTAGCTAAATCTATAATTTTTTTTGTATCAGCCTTTTCTAATTTTGTAAAAAGTTTAAAAGATATAAGGAATTTATGTTCTGTATTACCCATATTTGTTCCAGCATTTTCTTTTTGGTTGGCACTTGATATTTTTTCATATAAATCTTGTTTTTTATATATAAGTCTTTGATGTAAAAAAGTAGTAAAAGCAACAGTTTCATTTAAATCATATTTATATATAGTTTGATTTATCTCTTCTGCTAGATTAGCAATAAAATCATAAGCAGTAAATTCTATATTTGCCTTTGCATTCAAACTATTAAAAAGACCATAATTTTTAAAAGCAAATGTATTAACATAATCAATATTAGAGATTAAAAGTTCTTCAGTTATTTCAGATTGAATTAAAATATCTTCCTTCATTGTAGTGTTATGAAAAATATTACCATTTAATACTATATTTTGAAGGAATAAGCCATTTTCAGTAGATAAAAAAGACTTCTTTGCTATTTCTCTATCAGTTGTATTGAATATATCTAAAACAGTTTCTATTTCATTAATTAAATCAATAATAAGTAAATCATATGTAGTTGTAGTGTCATTTATATTTTTTGAAGGAACAGACCTTTTATCACCTTTAAAGTTAATAGTTGTTTTTGAAGAATTATAAAGAAATTCTTTTAATGCTATAAAAGTCTTTGAATATTTTGTTGTATTAAAAATATAGTCTATTTTCTTTTTTTCTATTTCATGGAATAGAAAAACATTGTTTATATTGTTTTTTCTTAACTCTACTAATTCTTCTTTTGTTTTTGTTGATTTTAAATTTGACATCTTGTTTCCTTATTTACTGCTTTTGTTTTGTTGTTAATATTATTATAAAGAAAAAAAGATAAAAAAAAGTTATTTTAGGCTAATATAAAACATTGGTTATAAAAAGTTAAAAAATATGTTTTATTTGATTATAAAGTTTTAAGTTTGGATAATTTAAAAGTGGGTGTATGTAAGGAGTTAGTGAGGTTGATATAGTAAGAAATAAATCTTACTATATTTTAGTTTTATTTAATTTCTAAGTTAAAAGTTCCATCAAATAAGTCAGTACCATTAACTATATTAACAATTTGACCTCTTTCAGAACCTGTTTGAAATTTCTTTTCTATTTTGTTCATTAAAAGAACATCAGAAACTGGATTGATTGATATAACTTGTATAACAGCTCTATTTCTATTTCCTGGTTTTTGATTTATTTTAACAAAAACACCTTCAACTGATTCAAAAGCTTTTATATATTCAGCATTTGTAACAGCAGTTGTTGCAGTTGCATTAGTTGCACCTATAACAAGCTCTTTTAAAGCTGGAATAACAACTGTATCAATAGTGATAGCACCTGTTGTATCTACCTTTGTTGTTGAACCTTTTGGATAATCTGTTCCATCTGCAATAGTTGCAACAAATTTAAGTCCTAATCTTTCTGTTGTAAGACCTTTAAAAGTCCCTCCAGAAGTTCCTTTGTATAATTGTCCTTCAGACATTGTATCAACTAATTCTTGTTCAGCAGCAGTTGCATTTGCAGAAGCTACATAACCAGGGATTGTATTTAAACCTATAGCAGTTAGTATAGAAATTAAAATTACATAAATAATTATATTTGACATTTGAGTATTTCCTTTTTGTTTTTTATTTTTTGTTTCAAAGCAAAATTATTTACTTCTTATATTATATTATATGTATATTTTTTACTTTATTCAAAAAAATATTGAAAAAAGTAAAGAATTTTAAATCTTTTCTACAAAATATATAATATTATTCTGTTTATCTATTTTTTTAACACCATCAATTACACCATCAAGCAATAAAATTGAATAAGTTATTACTAAATCTTCATTAGAATTTTCTTTATAAGAATATTTAATTTTATGAATAATTATTCCTTTTTCTTTTTGAATAATAGGTGTTCCTACTGGTTTTATACTCATATTAGCAAAATCAAATTTAATGCCTTTGAAGTTTTCTAAATTAGAAATGTTTTTTAAACTTTTTTGAGCATTTAGCCTTATTTGTCTTTTAATCTCTAATAATTGATTTTCATTATCTTCTTTATTTATATTTTTTTGTTGATGTAATTTTTGAGCATTTTCTACTTTATCTTTAAATGAATAATATTTATCTTCATTTGATTTGTTAATGAAGAATAAAGCAAGAAAAACCATAATCATAAAAAACAATGAAAATGTCAAACCTACTACTTTTAGAACATGTTTATTCATTAACTGGTTTATTTTATTATCTTTTAACCAATTTTTATTTTTTTTAATTTCTTCTATCTCTTGTGCAGTTAATACTATCTTATCTTTTTTAGAAATTAATTGTTTTATTTTATTTAACATTTTTATTCTCCAACTTTAATATAGGAGACATTTGCTCTATTAAGTTTTTAATCATTACTTTTGAAGGTGTATATTTAAAATTATTTTCTAATTTTTGTTTTCTTTCTAAAAAATCTTTTAATTCTTTATCAAGTATTCCTATTTCTTCTTCAATATTTAAAATTTCATTGTGTAGAAACATATTTTGTGCTTTTAATTGTTTTAATTGTTTTTCTAAAATAACATGTGATTTGGCTGGTAAATATTTTTTAATATTATCTTTAAATATAAAACTCAATGTTGGTATTGCAACTAATATCATTAAGAAAAAACCTATTATTGTAAAATATCTTCTTTGAGCTTGTTTGGAAAAAACTTTTGTAAATTTATATTTTTCCAAATCTATTTTTTTAGTTTCAATAACAGGAACATTCTTTTTATAAGAACTTATGCCATCATTTACAACCTCACCACTATAAAGTATTTTCATATCTAATTTATTTTCTTCTAATTCTACATACATGGAAATATTAGTAGAAGTATTATTTATTAAACCACCAATTATTTTTTGTGCTTCACTATGTAATACTACTTGATTATCTTCTTCAATATAAATTCTTTGTATTTCAAAATTATCTTCTAATCTAGTAATTTGATAATAAAAGTTAATTTTTTCACTTGTATTAAAATGATTACTTATTACAAATCTTACTATCATTTTGTGATTATTTATAGGTATGTATTTTTCTAAATCATCAACAATATAATTTAACCAAAATTCTTCAATCATACTATCATTTTCAGAAGTAGTCATCATTCTAATTTTATCTTTAAAAATAAGTGTTTTAGTTTTTGAAGTAGGCTTAGTATCAGAAAGAATAGCAAATTTTATAGGTGATATTTCTTCTTCAACAGAACCACCTATTTCAAGAATTAATTTGTCTTTATCATAAAACATAATTACTCCTTATCAACAGAGTCTTCTTTTAATACCCTTTGTTTCTTCATTTCTTTTAATATAATATGTGTTTTTTCTAAACTATCTTTAATGATAATTTTATCAGTAAATATTTTAATAATTTTCAATTTACCTAAAGCAGTTTTCTCATTTACTTTTATTACTTCACCATTATGAGAAATTTTGGCTTTATAATGACTTCCAATTTTTACAACACTTAATAATTTTATATTTTCAATTACATATTCTTGATTTTCTAATTCAGAAAAGTTTTTGTCAGTTAAAGATTTAATCTTTCTTTCAAGTATTGCTACTTTTTCTTTTAAATCATTAATTATTACTTCTTTTGCTAATAATTTATCATCTTTATTAACTATAATCTTATTATATTTTTTTTCAATTACACTTATACCTTCAGAAATTTTTCTATTCATATAATTTTTTTGAATAGAATCTATTTTTGATACTATATCTAGTGTCTTTAGAAAATATTTAATATCTTTTTCTTTTTGTTTAGGTTCTGTTTTCTTATTTTCTTTTACTTTTTTCTCAAAAGCAAGACTTGATTTATTGGAAACATTTTTAAGAGGTGATAGTATAGAAGTCTTATCTGTTTTAAATATAGGTTCTATTTCTTTTTCTTCTGTAACTACCACAGGAGCTTTCATCATTCTTAATTTAATCATTTCTGCTTCTACTTCTAATTTTGTAAATCTACTTATAAGTCTATCAAGAGTTAATTTTTTATGACCTTGATTAGCAATACTTTTAATTCTTTTTAATTCATTAATGATTAAAACTTGTTTATCAGTAATTTTAATCTCTTTTTCATTATTAACTATTTCAAAAGTTCCAGCACTTAATAGTGAAGAAGTAACTAATGATAAAGCCAATATTAATCTTTTTGTTTTCATTTTCAAAACCTTATTTTTTTATTATGTATATATTATATGTTTATTTATGGTTATTAATAGTTTTTATTGGATAAATCTAAAAACTTATCCATAAACCTTATTAACCAAAACTTTATAATCTAATTTTAATTGAGTAATCATATTTTCTAAAGTATCACTATCCATATTTTCTTTTTTAGCTCTTTTCATAATTGCATTATTATTAATTATAAACATATCATGGTAAGTATTCTCAGAAAAATCAATAGCTATATTAAAACTAGTCTCTTTGTGATGCATTATAATAATGATTAAAGCATATTTTTTACTTGGCTCTTCTACTACTTCTATATCTTTTACATAAAAATTAGTTAAACCTTGATTTTTTAAATCTTTAATTGTCATTTTTTAATCCTTTTTGAAATTTTTGGAAATCAAAGTTTTTAAAATCTCTTATTATTAAATCTACTTTGTTGTTATTAAAATCATTTTCTACTATTTCAGCATTATAAGAATGCTTTAGAGTTTTAAGATACACATAAAAGTTAAAAATAAATTCTTCATCATCTTTAAATAAAAACTTTTTGAGTTCATTGTAATCATAATTAGCTAATTGTCTAAAGAATATAGATTCTTTTTCTATTTTATAGAATTCTTTTTTTGCTAAATTAAAAAAGTTATTGTTCCATATGTTAAAAAGTATAAGACCAGGATTTTCAAACATTAAACTTTCTACATATTCTTTTACTCTTTTATCTAATAATAATGTTTGAATTTCTTTTTTTATATCTTGAGTTGTTTTGAATGTATAAATATTTTCATTATCTAAATAACCTTTTGATATATTAAAATTATCAGCATTATATTCATATTGTGAATAATCTTCTTCTATTTCTATATCATATCCTATATCTAGTTCAAATTCTTCTACCACATGTTCATCTTGGACTTCTTTCATTATTTCATCTATATTTAATTCATCAGAAAACATATTGTTAAAATCCATTTGTTCATCAAGGTTATGATTTTCCATATCTTCTTCCATTTCAGGGGTTATAGAATTTTCATTGATTTTATTTATATCAAAGTTATTAATTATTCCCATTAAAAAATCCTTATTTTATTTAAGTATATTATATGTATAAAAAGGGAAATTATTATTTTAAATATAACAAACAAGTAAAATAAACATATAATATATTAAAGAAACAATTTTAAAGGAATATAATGAGTGATATATATAGTAGTAGATTAGAATGTTATAAGAAATATTATGAAGTGTTTAATAAACTAGAGAGTAAATACAATCATACTATAATAAATAATGATATTTTTAAAGAAGATAGGGTAATCATAAAATCTTTACCAGAAACAGATGATTTACTTGAATTATCAGATGATATAATAGTTATAGTTGGATATGAATATAGTTTATTTGAAGATATAATTTTTGATATAAAAGCAGAAAATTTTAAAAAATATTTAGAATATTCTATGGATAAATATTTCTCTTCTAGAGTAAAAGAAATTTCAGGTATAGAATTTAAAATAGAAGATAAAGAGGAATATAAAGATATGGTAACAGATTTTAATAAAATAAGAAAAGAATTGATGGAAGATAGAATAGAAGAAGAAATACTTTCTAATATATCAGAAGAAATTTTAATTATTGAAGATGAATTAGACAATTATGGTATTACCTTTACAGATACAGAGGAAGAAAATGATAATGAAGAAGAAATTTCATTAGAAGAAGATAATGAAGATATAGAAATCAATATTTTGATAAACAGCATAAAGGAAGATAATGAAAACTTATAAATATGAAGATAGTGAAGATATATATATCAATGATGAAATAATTAAAAATTTAATACCTATGATTAATAAAGAGAAAGATATTAAAGCACTTAATAAATTTGTTAAGAAAAATAAAAACAAAACTATTAAGTATAAAAAATTAAAAGATTTTGTTTTTACATTAACAAGTGATGAGGATACAACAAAGTTAGCAGAATTATCACAACATATAGATAAAACTATAAAAACACAATATGAAAATAATATGATTAAATATATGGAAGAAATGACTAATAGTATTATAGAAGTGTTATCTATGCCAGATGAAATTTTAAGAAAAGCACTTGGGGAAAATAAAAATAATAATATGGATAATATAAGAGATACTTTAAATAAAGATTATAGATTATATATTACAGTTGTTAGAAACTTAATGATTAGAGAGAATGATAAAAATAAAATTGTTTTTGATAATATTAAAGAAGAAAGTAGTCCAACAGATATATTGGTAGAAATAGTTAAAACTTTAAGTAAATAAGTTTTAACTACTCTATTTTAAATTAAAGGATAGATTTTCTATTCTTCTTCAACACCAAAATCTTCATCATCTAATTCAGTTGTAATTTCTTCAATTTCTTCTTCTGGTTCAGATTTAACTTTTACAACTTTTTCTTTTTTAATAACTTTTTTACCATTATTTTCTAAGTTAGTAAATTTAGAAGGATTTTCCATTCTTTTTCTTCTTTCACTAGTTATAGCACCAATAAATTTATCTAAGTAAGCTATAATTTCTTTTATATCTTCAGATTGACCTTCATTTTGTTTAGATATTAACTTGTTTAATGCAGATAATTTATTGTTTGTATCTTTAATACAGTCATTTATATCAGAACTTATTTCTTTTACCTCTTCTTCATTACCTTTTTTAATAGCTTTTATTCTACCTTTTAAAGCAGATATTAAGTTATTATCAGAAGTAATACTTTCCTCTCTTAATTTAGATAATTCTAATTTATTACTTTCTTTTTTTTCAATAGCAGACATTAAATCATCTTCTATTTTAGCAAATTTTTTAGTGGCATTTATAAAAGATATTTTTAGTGTATCTTTTGACATAGTTTTTATTGATTTAATATCAAATTCTTGTTTTGTTTCTTGTAAATTCATAATTGTTCCTTAATTTTTGTTTTTAAAGTAATGTTATTTACTTCTTATATATATTATATGATTAAAACAATAAATTTTAATAAATAGGAATTATTTTTGTGAGGAGTTATTATCTTTTAATATTTCAGTTACTATAATATCATTAAAACCTTCTAAATCAATTGTTTCATTTGATATAGTCTCTTTTAAATCTTCAATAGATTTTTTATTTTGTGATTGAATGTTTTTGTTTTTACTTATTGCATAAGCACTTGTATTAGCAAGTATTATATCTTTAAAGAAAGAAGTTTCATTAATCAATAATTTTCTATCCACTTTAAAAGCTTCTAAAATATTAAAATTATCTTCTTCTAAATCTAAGCAAGTTTTAATTACTTTTTCATAATCTTCTTTGTTCTCTAATTCTTTTATCTTTAATTCAAGATTTTGATATATTCTATTTCTACTATCACTATTCATTTTCCATACCTTTTGAAGTTTTCATTTTCTTTTCAACTTCTAATCTTTTTGATTTTTGTACTTTATTTACTATAAATAAACCAGCTTTAGCAACAAGACCTATCCCTAGTGGTAACTTCTTTACAATACTTTTAGCAGCTTTTTGTAAGCCTGTTTTTCTTTTTATTAATTTTTTAGCTTTTATTTGATTATCTGGTGACAACTTATCTAAAACTTTCTCACTCATTGATTTATTTTGATTTTTTCTAATAGAAGATATTTTATTAATAGATATTGCAGATATTTTCAATTTATGTTTTCTAACATATTTATTCAAATCTTTTGACATATCTTTACCAATACTTATATTTAAAGTTTTCTTTAAAAATTTCTTTTTTTCCTCTTCAGTAGGATTAGATTTTAAAAATGATTTAATTAATTTTGTTGTAAGTTCTGTTTTTAATTTTTTCAATAAAATCTTTTGTTTGCTATCTTCTAAATTATCTATTGTTTTTGAAATTGTTTTTAATATATCTTTTGATTGGAATTGCTTATAGTTAATATCTTTTTCAGACATTAAAAATTCTAAATCAGACAATGTATCATTTATTTTATCTTTTTTCTTTTGTTTATTATCAGCTTCTTTATTGATAAAATCAGAAGTAATATTACTTTGAGATAAATCTTCTTTAACTTCTTTGAAAGTTTCATTAACATTAGAAGTTCCTTTGATTATATCAGAAGTAATTGCAGAAGTAGTTTTAACAGCCATTTGTGTTGTTTTAACACCAGCTTTGATAGTTGTATTGGCAATATTAGTTAAAGTTTTGGTTTTATCAAATAAACTACTTTTTGATAATTTATTTATTTTATTGAATTTCTTTAAAATTGTACTCATAATTTTTCCTGTTGTTTATATCTATTATAAGCTAAACTATAAATATCATAAGCTTATATTAATCTTCTTCTTCTTCATCTTCATATTCATCAAAATATTCTAAATCAATATAATCATATTCATCTTCATATTCTAATTCTTCAACTTCATGTTGTGCATAATCTAATTCAGGTCTTTCTTCATAATTATAAAATTTTGTTTTGTTATCTTCTATTAAATATATAAAGTGAAAATAGTTTTCTGGTTTAACATCAGACATTTTCTTTATGCAAATATTTTTTTCTTTTTTATACTCTCTAACTTCTTGAGAACCTTTTTCTATTAATTTTATTTTTAAAATATAGAAGAATTTTATATCTTCTAAAGAATTTTGTAAAATAGGTTGGTTAAATAATGTATTATACTTATACATTACAGATAGATAATATTGTATCTCTTTACTAATCATTCTAATTTCCTTATTTCTTGTTATACTTACATTATATGATAATTAATGGTTTTTAACAATATTTGTATTAAATATTTGCCATTTTATCATCTTGATTACTTATCCAAGAACAAGATATTGAATTATCAACTGCATAACAGTAATCAGAATCAACAGTATTGAAACAATAATCACAAGATAAACAACCTATACAACTTTCTAAAAAGCTACAATCTATACAGTTTTTACAATCAAACAATGAATTAAGCATTGCAGTTGCTTCTTCTATTGAAAACATTCCTAAATCTACCTTATTATTATTCTTATCTGTTAAATAGTTATCCACTATCACTAATTGCTTTTGTTGTTTTTTTATTTTTAAGTTTTTCATTTTGAAACTTCCTTATTTGTTTTTGTTATGATAGTATTATAAATAAAATCAGATAAACAAAAGTTAAAATAAGCTAAATTTAAAAAAGTTTTAAAATTCTTTTTTATTAGTTTCTTAAATGTGATAAATTATCTAGTGGGAGTAGGTGAAATATGTGTTTTTTTATTTTGAAATTTTTCTTTTATTAATGTAAAATTACTATTAAGTTCTTCTAAATCAGTAAAAATATTTATACTATCTTCTAAATCAGAAGTTTTAATTATATAAATAGTTTGGTTTTTATATTCTAATTCATATGTAAATACAAAATCTTCATTATTAAAGTATTCTTTGTCTGCTGGTGGTAAAGTTATAGTATTTTCTTTTAACTTGTCTAAAATCAAGTCATATTCATTTAAAAAGCTGTTATTTATTTGTTTATTACTTGTATAATTTGAATTTTCATCTAAAACATTATTATCTTTATATAAATCTAATCTTCTATCTAATTTGAAATTGAATTCTTCTTCACTTGATGCAGAAATAAATATATTATCTATTCTATCAACTAAATTAAAATTCATATGATAGATATATTGTTTATTTTTATTATATTTTTTTGAAGTTTTTGATATAAAATTATTAATAGAAATATTTATAGTGTCATAAACTAAACTTGTAGGATGAAATATATTGCCATTACTTAAATTAACAAAATCAATTTCTAGTAATTCACTATTATCTTTTAAATCTTTTAATTGTGAAAATTTAAAAATAACTTCATAGTCAAAAGAAGAGTATATTAGTTCATTATCTTCTTCATTAACAAAACTTTCAAACATATAAGTGTTATGAAGTTTAGTATCAACTAAGTTTTGTATTTCTAAATAAGTCATAATTAGATATTCATTGTCTTTGATTTAACAACTAACAATTCTTGACCTCTATTTCTTATAGTGTCTTCCATATCTTGATTAACTGCATAATTTTTAACTGCTTCTTCAATAATTAAGTTTATATTTTCATTACTTTCATTTAGAAAAACTGCTTTATTTGTAAAAGGTGATGCCATTATATAGGATGCTGTTACAATATTTGAATTTTTGAATAGATATTCTATCATTTCTGTTTGTAAGTAAGGATTATTTATTATTGTTTCTTTAATTTTATTAATTTCAATATCAGTTGCTAAACCTGTTATTTGAAGATACTCAAGTTTTTCTTTTAATAAAGTAATAACAACTTTAAAGCTTTTATTATCTTCTCTAATATTAACTATTAATTCTTCTAACATATTAATTGGTAATTCATTTATTAACAATTGATAATTGGTTTCAGATAATTCTGCTTCTTGTAAAAAAGCTAACATATCTATATAACTTCCAGATTCTAAAACTTTGTATAGATTTGATTCTGCTATACTATCTTTAAATATGTGTTCTTTATATAAATTTATTTTGTTTGTGATTGCATCTATCATTTTGATACTCATAGTATTTCCTTTTATTTAATACTTCTATTATAATATTAAAATTAAAATGATGATACCTTAAAAATGTAAAAATATTAAATATCATATTCTAATTATATATAAAATATGATATTGATAAGGATTTAGGGAGTTAGAGGAATATTAAAAGTTTGGTATTTCTTCATAAAAAATATTGGAGAATAAAGCTTTTATATCTTCCATTGCTTGTTTTTGTCCTCTATATAATTCTTTTTTAGCAGAATCATTAGAATTTTTATTTTCTTCAAAAAATGCAAAGTGTCTATACATAAGATTTTGATAATCTTTTAAATGATTTTTGGATAATGCTGGTGTAGTTGTCATAATATCTAGTGTATTTATTATATTTGTATATACACTTTTAACACCTAAACAATATAAAGTATATTCTTTTTTATATTCACTTGATTTATTTTCTTGAAATTTTTTAAATAAATTATTAACATATTCTAAATATATAATTAACTTTTCATTATCTTCTCTTGCTTCTAATTCTGTTTTTGTCAGTATCATAACTGTTTCCTTATTATTTAATGTTATGTTTATATTATATGTATAAAAAAGGAAAAACTATGTAAAAAAATTATTTTTTATATTTTTTAATCAATTCTTTTAATTCACTAACATTTTGACCTTGCTCTATTTGAAATTTAAAATCATTTATTATCATTCTTGACATTTTTTGATAAATTACTTGATTTTTAGAAGGTATAGGTAATTTTTTATTATCTTTAATCCATTTTAAAACTACTTTATAAGGTTTAATTATCTTTTCTTTTTTTGATTGTTCTAAAAGTTGTTTTCCTTCATTAATAAAATTATTTATTTCTATTAATCTAATGTTTTTTATATTTCTAAGAATTTTATAATTATTTGCTTTTATCCTATTATATAGAAAACTTAATTTTAATTCTTCTTTTTCTTTATCTGTTTTTGGATTATTTTTAGTTATAGGGTTTCTTTTAAATTTTATTCTAAAATCTTTAATTTTTTGCATAGTAATATAGTTTCTGTCTAAAAAGATATTATCTGGATTATTAAACAGAGTTTGTATTAATGGGAATAGAGTCTGTAATCTAAATATTTCTGTATATCTTTTTAATTTATCTTGACCTACTTTATCTTTAAAATTGTAATTGTAAAAAAGATAAAAACTTCTTTCTTCTTTAATGTTAAAACTAGGTTTCTTTTGATTATTTTTAATGAAGTTTATAAAATTTCTAAAATTTAACATATTTATATTGTATTCTTTTTTTAATGCTAAAATTTTTATCATTGTTTCTTTTTCTGTTTCATTAGTGATTGCATTTATGAATTTATCTTCATTCTTTAAAATATATTTTAATCTTAACCCAATTTGTTTCTTTAAATCTAATTCATTTTCTAAATTATTTATGTATTCAAAATCTGTATGAAATTTAATTATTATTTTATTATCTATTTTCATTTCTGTTCCTTATGTATATTTTTTTAATTTCTTTATATGCTTCTAACAATAAAATTGTAAATTCATATATAAGAAATAATGCTATTACTGTGAAAATAAATAGCACTATAAATATGTATATTAGTATTTGTTCCATCATTATAACCTTTTTTTCTTAAATATTCTTTATAATACTATTATATGATTAAAAAAGAATATTTAGTGTTATTTGCATAAAAATGGGATTTTATTTTATTTTGATAGATATTTCAATTTTATTGGAATATACTTCTATATTGAAACTCTGCTATAATAACTAGAATTATATCTACTACTATTTTATCAGCCAATTTCCTCAAGTTTTAGCTCTCTGATACAATAACTAAGAGGCACTTACATTTTTTTATCTAATTTTATTATTTTCAAACTTCTTTTTTTAGACTA
>Ga0256824_10000281_pt1 | contig 19088 bp, 21 predicted proteins | sample CV67metaG_FD_191570 | JGI IMG/M metagenome (GOLD analysis project Ga0256824, IMG submission 191570) | Hydrothermal vent microbial communities from East Pacific Rise, Pacific Ocean - CV67 | ecosystem: Environmental > Aquatic > Marine > Hydrothermal vents | place: Pacific Ocean: East Pacific Rise...
TCTTCCCTACCATCCATTAACTCCCAACTGTTATACTACTTGTAGAAAAGGTTTCAACTCGGATTCTCTTTACTCCCTTGTCCAAAGTTTGTAATCTCCCTTGTTTTTACTCCGATTGGAGCTTTTTTATTACTGCAATAATAATTCTTATAACCCCATATTAACTAACTTTAAAATTAATCAATAATTTACTAATTTAAGTCTAAACTTAGTCTTTCTTTCCTAAACTATAGGTACATGTTTTTGGACAAACATAATTTAAAGGAGTAAATATGAAGAAAATTATAACAGCATCCCTTGTCGCAACTATGGCAATAACAGGTGCAAATGCAGTTTCTAATTCAGAATTAGCAGCAAAACTCAACTCGCTTGAGGCAGAGTTAGCAGATGTAAAAGTAAAGCTTAAAAAGCAAAATACAAAAATTAATAAAGTAAAAGCACATGATAGCGGTGACAATATCAAGTGGGGCGTTGATTTAAGAACAGGCGTAGACAATATTAACTATGATCTAGCAAATGGTGCATCAGCAAGCAATAGTGCTCTTATGAGTATGAGACTTTGGCTAAACATGGCTTATGCGCCAGATAGTCATAATATCTTTAAGGGTCAACTTTCTATGAATAAAGCATTTGGTGCTGATTTTGGTGACATGTCATCTAATAGAGCCTTTGGTATGGGAGCAATGTTTGATTGGACAGGAAATGAAGCACTTGCCGATAACTCACTTAGAGTTAGACAAGCATATTGGTTATACCTTGGAGATAATGCATTTGGTGCAGATATTCCTTGGACATTCTCACTAGGTAGAAGACCTTCTACAAATGGTTTCTTAGGTAACCTTAGAGATGATGATGCGGCTCAATCACCACTAGCACATGTTATTAATGTTGAGTTTGATGGATTCAGTTCAAAACTTGATCTTTCTAATGTTACAGGTGTACCAGGTATGAGTTTTAAAGTATGTGTTGGGCGTGGTTCAACAAATGCAACACCAATGTTTGCTGATGCAACACCGTATGCTGAAAATGATGGATTAGATAGCATTGATTTGGCTGGATTTATTTTTGAACCATACAATGATGGTCAGTTTATTGTAAAAACAACTTGGTACAAGGCGTTTGATCTTCCTGGTATGAATATGAATCCAGATGGAACTCCAACAGACTTTATGCAGTTTGGAGATATGCAAGGTGCTGCAGTCTCTGTCTTGGTTGATGGTTTAACAGATGAAGGATATCTTGCTGATGCTAAAGTATTTGGTTCATTTGCATGGAGTCAAACAGATCCAGATGCAGGTACTATGATGCTTGGTTCTGCTGACAGTGAAACAGGAACATCTTATTGGATAGGTACACAATTACCAGTAACAGAGAAAGGTGTATTTGGTCTTGAATATAACCATGGTAGTCAATACTGGAGACCATTTACCTATGCAGAAGACACTATGATAGGTTCTAAAATTGCTGCACGTGGTGATGCTTTTGAAGCATATTTCACATATCAGTTAACAGATGCACTTTCTGCACAGTTAAGATATACTAAAATCGATTATGATTATACAGGAAGTAATGGATTCTTTGGAAACTATTCTGGTAATGCTATGAAAATTGATGATATTAAAGCTGGTGCCGAAGGGTATAATCAACTTGTTGGTATGGTTGGAACAACAGATCCTGCAGCACTAGTAGGTGCAATGGTAGCAGGTGGTATGGCTCCAGATGCAGCAACAGCTGGTCAAATGGTAAGAGGAATGGGTATGGCAGCAGCAATGGCACCGAACATTGTTGAGGCAGCACAGGACTTTAGATTTTATCTTAGATATCAATTTTAATCTTACGTAACAAGAGGGACTCCCTCTTGTTATCTCCTTTTAACACCTTCTCGTATCTCATATCTTCTTAATTATGCTAATCTATTAAACTCAGAAAGAAACAATTTTTCTATTTATACACATAAAATATTATTATATAATGTAATTAAAAGAAGTTCGGATATAATAAATGTATTGATTATAATATCATATAAAAAATTGATTATTATGGGTAATACTTAAGTAAGATTACTATGTAATGATTTATGTAAAGGAAAAAAATGAAATTCTTAAAAAATACATTAGCTTTTATCGGTGGAGTAATATTACTTTTACTGATTATCGCTTATGTAAAGTTTGACCTTGGAGATAAAATGGATAAAGCTTCAAAGCTTGATCCTAAGGCAATGGGAGCATATATGACTATGTTTGATGCTGTACTTACAACAGGTAGAGCAACAGATGCAATGGTTAGAAGAGTAAAAATTGATCCAGAAGTTTCTACAGAAGATGTGGTTGAAGCTATGAAAAGTATTGCAACAGATGCTAATATGCTTCAGGTAGGTGATTCACGTATGGCAGAAGAGAAAGATGCAAAAGGAAATAGACAAAGGTATATTAGAATTTTACATTATTGTAGTCCAGGGATTGCTAAGCAATTTATTGATTACTCTTTAGCCTTTGGTGCTTTTATGCCGTGTAGGATATTGATTGTAGAAGATAATAATGGTGATAGATGGCTCATAACTATGGCTATGGAGCTTATGTTATTTGGTGGGCACACACTACCTCCAGAAATGATGGAAAAAGCAGAACATGTAAGAAGTACAATGTATAAGATGATGGATCTTGGTGCAAAAGGTGACTTTTAATATTATAAAGTAAAAATACTTTGTGAGTTAATGGTTTATTATATGAAAATATAAAAGTTACAAAATAGAATATTGAACAATATTTTATGTATTGATGAAAAGTATTGATGAATTATCTTTACAATTTAAGATAAAAATATTATACTTGGAGACTTAATTTATTTTCATATATGGAAATGAAAAAATTTAAAAATAAGGTTTAAAATGAAAAGAATAGTTCTTTCTATGCTATTTGCTAGTATTGGTCTTGTTGCTTCTGAAGGGGCATTACCATATAAGTCTGGTTTATTGTTACCCCCTCAGGCGGATAAAATCTATGAAAAAGAGTGTACGTTATGTCATGGGAAAGATGGCAAGCAGATTAGTTTTTCAGGCTTGACAAGAGTTTCATACGCTAAGATTGCCGGAATGGATGCATCAGAATTAGCAAAAACACTTAAAGAGTATAAGGGTGGTATCAAAAGTAAAGACTACCAATTTCCTAATAAGTATGGCTATGGTGCAGTAATGAAAAGTGTAACAAAAGATCTGTCTTGGGATGAGATCGATGCTGTTGCTAAGTATATCAACGGTTTAAAATAAAGGGTAAATATGGACAATAAATATATTGAAAAAATGTTATCAAAGATGGATAAAGATCTATCTGAGCATGGGATGAGTAGAAGAGAAGCTATGAAGATAGCAGGTATCTCTGGTGCAGGTCTCTTTATGGGTGGTGCTACAAGTGCCAGTGCAGAAGAAGAGAAGATAGTAAAGAGTAATGCTAAAGGTAAAATAGTGATTGTTGGTGGTGGACTTGCAGGTATGAGTACCGCAGCAAGAATAACACTCAATATAGATAATCCAGATATTACAGTTATTGAGCCTCAAAAATTGTCAGTATCATATCAGCCAGGTCAGACTTTAGTAGGTGGTGGTCTTTGGGATGAAGGGGATATCGCTTATGAAAGAGATAATTTTGTTCCCGATGGTGTTAAGGTTATTAAAGAGAAAGCAATTCTTTTTAATCCACAAGAGAATAAATTGACTACAGATAAAGGTACAGTTGTCTCTTATGATTATCTTATCGTTGCTACGGGACTACAACTTGATTTTGAGAGAATCAAAGGTTTAGAAGAAGCAGGACGTGCTTATTCTGCTGGTGATAATTCAAAACTTCTTAAAGCTTTGGGTGATGATGGTATATGTTCAATCTATACTGCTGAGGGGGCAACCAAAACTTGGGAGCAAATGCAAAAATATATAGCACAAGCTAAGTCTGGTAAAAAGACAAAATTTCTTTTTACGCATCCTAATACTCCAGTCAAATGTGGTGGCGCACCTAAGAAAATTATGTATCTTACAAATGCAAGACTTAAAGAAGAAGGTGCAAGAGAAAATGCTGAACTTGTTTTCTACCCGAATGGTGGAGCAATGTTTGGTGTACCTGAGTACCATGATGCTATACTTGGACAGTTTAAAAGAGAAAATTTCAAGTGGCACTATAGACATAATCTTATTGAAATAGATAAAGAGAATAAAATTGCTGTTTTTGATGCTAAGTGGCAAGAAAAAGGTCCATGGGATCCTGTAATGAAAGATTTTGAAGTGATCCCTAAACATGAAAAAGTTAGAGTGCCTTATGATTTTATTCATATAGTACCGCCTCAACTTGCTCCTAGAGAGATAGCAGAATCTGATTTAGGTTCAGCAAAAGGTTGGGTCCCTGTAAATAAAGAGACATTACAACATATTAGATATGAGAATGTATTTTCTCTAGGTGATGTTGCTCAAGTACCAATGGGTAAGACAGGGGGATCTGTAAGAAAACAGTATAAAGTACTTGTAGATAATCTAGTTTCTTTAATGAATGGGAAAGAACTTACAGCAAAATATGCTGGATATACTGTTTGTCCGTTGATTACTGATATTGGTACAGTTATGCTTGCAGAATTTGACTGGACAGTTAAACCTACACCTTCATTTCCGTTTGATCCAACTGTTGAAAGGTGGATGTGGTGGCTAATGAAAGTTTATGCATTAAAACCAATGACAATTTATGGAATGCTTTCTGGTAGAGCATAATAGTTAGGATTTTTGTATGCAAATAGAACTTGAGCTTGTAAGATATGATGATGAGCTAGATAAATTTGAGTTAGATGAAACAATCTACCAGCTTGATCTTAGTGAAGATGATGAAAAGACATATCATCTTCTAAAAGATTCTGATTTACATCTGTATAATTGGTTAAAAGATTCTGACTTTTTTACTAAGTACATTAAAGAGGAGGTGTATCTAGAGAGCGAGAATAAGAAAATTGCCATTAGTGATATCAATGGCATTAGCTTCAGAAGATTTTATTTTTTTAAAGTTACAAGTGGTGATAGTCATTATGAATATTTTAAAAAACTTTTTAATATTCACGAAGAGTCAGATTGGCAAGATAGAGAAGATATTGGGGAAGAGATTCTTCAGTGTTTATCAACAAAAAGAAAAGAGCTTATTCTTGAGCTGGGTTGATACAATTAAAAATATAAAGGAGAAAAATTGAATAGAGAAACAGAAGAAAAATTAACATCTGCTAGCAGAAGAGATTTTTTTAAAAAAACTGCATCTGTCAGTGCAGTTGCTGCCACTACTATAGTAGCACCAACTGCAATACTTGCAGATGATGAAAATATTGTTCATCATGTAAAGTGGGGTACTACTTTAGGTGATGAATGTAATAAGAACCCTTATGGTGTACCATCACTGTTTGAACATAATGTTGTAAGAAGAACATCTGCACTTATGTCTTCAGGAGGAGATATGCATGCAGCTATTTCGATGACACCACTTGCTGAGTTAAATGGAATCATTGTACCAAATGGATTACATTTTACACGTACGCACAATGGTGTTGCACATATAGATCCAAACAAGTATAGACTTATGATTCATGGTCTTGTAGAGAAGCCAATTGTCCTTACGTTGGATGAACTTAAGAAATATCCAAGTGAAAGTAGAATTTTATTTATGGAATGTCCATCTAATTCTGCTGCAGAATGGAAAGGCCCACAGTTTGGAACTTTACAGTTTGTGAAAGGTATGATGTCTTGTTCTGAGTGGACTGGTGTTCGTCTTAAAACAATACTTGATGAACTAGGACTTAAGCCTGAAGCAAAGTGGATGCTAGCTGAAGGTGGTGATGGTTCAGAAATGAGTAGAACATTACCTATTGAAAAAGTACTTGACGATGTTATGATTGTTTATGCACAAAATGGTGAAGCATTACGTGATGAGCAAGGATACCCAGTACGTCTTATGGCTCCAGGTTGGGAAGCTAACCTTTGTGTGAAATGGTTAAAAAGATTAGAATTTGGTGATAAACCATGGTATGCAAAAGAGGAAACATCTAAGTACACAGCATTGACTGCAAGTGGAAAGGCAATCCAGCATTTCTATGCACTTGAAACAAACTCTATTATTACTTCACCATGTCCTGAGAAACCTTGGACAGATCTTAAAAAAGGTGACTTGGTTGAGATAGAAGGTCTAGCATGGAGTGGTTATGGAACTATCAAAGGTGTAGATATTAGTTTTGATGGTGGTAAAAATTGGGTAGAAGCTAACCTTAAAGGTTTGGTTCTTCCAAAAGCATGGACAAGATTCTCTTATATGTATAAGTATGAAGGAAAACCATTATTACTACAAAGTCGTTCTTATGATGATTCTGACGATGTTCAGCCAACAGTTAATCAAGAAAAAGCTGTAGTTGGTGTAGAGGGTGTATATCACAGAAATGCCATTGTTACATGGCAAGTAACTGCAAAAGGGGAGGTAAGCAATGTTCAAGTTAGATCGTAAATTAATAACAATTGGTATGACCTTGGCACTAAGCTCAACACTTGCAGTTGCTGCTACTGATGCTTCAGCACCAGGTGTATATAAATCTAAGTCTGGTTTCATTGATGGTGGGGTAGTATATCCAAGAGAGAATGGTATCTATGCTGCATATAAATATAATGAACAAAGTACTAAAGGTGTAAGTTTCGGTAGAACACCTACGGAAAACGAGATTAAAGCATGGGATGTAGATGCTTTGCCAGATGGTTCAGGTTTACCAGAAGGTGAAGGTTCAGTTGAGCTTGGTGATGAACTTTTTGAAGCACAATGTGCTGTTTGTCATGGTGAATTTGGTGGTGGTGGAAAAGGTTACCCACAATTAGCAGGTGGTAACCAAGATAAAGATGAAAATGGCGTAGTAAAAACGCTTAAAAATCAAAGAGGATATGGAAAAACAGATGCACCTAAAAGAACCGTAGGTACATACTGGCCAGTAGCAACGACGCTTTTTACTTATATAAGAGATGCAATGCCCTATGCTCACCCAAAATCTTTAACAGATGATGAAACATATGCTATTACTGCCTATATCTTAGCTCAAAATGAGATAGAGATTGATGGTGAAGAGATGGATGATGAGTATGTATTAAATAAAGAAAAACTTATGAAAGTTGTTCTTGCAAATAGGAATGGTTTTTATCCAAATATTGATGGCCCAACTGCAAAAGATGATATCAAAGCATTTTTTGCTGACCGTGCTAAAAATATTGGTATGGGTACAAGATGTATGAAGGATTGTAAAGATCCAGGTGGCATAGATGGTAAAACAGAAGCTGCAGTTGTAAAGATAAAATATGAAATGAAAGATGTTGTACCTCCATATGCTAATGCAAAAGACTTAGCACCTGAGACAGATACGGGAAGTATATCCAAAGGTGAGAAGCTGTATGATGCTTCTTGTAAGCTATGTCACGCTACTGACACGATGGGTGCCCCTAAAGTAGGTGATGCCAATGCCTGGACTGCAGTCATGAAAAAAGGTATGGATACAGTACTTGTTAATGCTATAAATGGAACAGGTGGGATGCCTCCAAAAGGTGGTAATATGGACCTTAGTGATGCAGACATGAAAGAGATCGTTGATTATATGGTAGGTGCAAGCAAATAAGTGAAATTCACATTTGCTTCACAATTAGATAATAACATATCGTAAGTAAAGAGTTATCTCTCTTACGATCCAATTTAAATTAAAGGAAATATAATGGAAAGAAGAAAATTTTTAGGTATGGGTGTTGTAGCAGCAGCTGCAATCCTTGCTCCAATGACAAAGTTAAATGCTGTAAACTTTAGAGAAACTATGCCAAAGGTATGGGAAGCAGAAAAGTCTGCAGATGCTATTAAAGCATTATTTGGTGACGGCGAATTAAAGACAACAGATAAGATTAAATTCGTAGCACCAAAGCTTGCAGAAAATGGTGGATCTATTCCTATTACGCTTAAAACTGATTTAGATATTGAAACTATTGCACTTTTCCAAGATGCAAACCCAAGAGCTGCATCAGTTGTGTTTTCAGTACCAGAAGGTCAAAAAGTAGACTATTCATTTAGAATTAAAATGAGACAAACAGCACTAGTTACTATCGTAGCAAAAGCTAAAGATGGCACACTTTATACAACTGGAAAAGAGATTGATGTATCTATTGGTGGTTGTGGAGGTTGATTTAACCCCATAGTCGAAACAATTAGAAAGATATAATAAAAATAAAAATAAATAGAAGGATACAAAATGGGTAAAATGAAAATCAAAGCAAAAGAAAAAGATGGTGTTGTTAAAGTAAAAGCAATGTTTAAAAGTCTCATGGCAGACAAAGAAGAAGCAGAAAAAAAGAAAGTAGCTGTTGAATATATCAGACATATCGTTGGAAAAGCAAATGGTAAAGTTGTATTTGAAGCTAGTACAAGTGGATTTATGTCAGAAAACCCATTACTAAAGTTCTCTTTTACGGGAGCTAAAAAAGGTGATGAACTAGAATTTGAAATTACTGATAATAATGGTAAAACAAAGACTGGAAAGAAAAAAATCAAATAAAGGATACTTATGAAAACAGTATTAAGTATTATTTTGGTAGTGGCATTTCTAGCGGCAATGCCATTTATTGGAAATAAAAGTATCAAGGTTGATAAACCAAGTAAACTTGATGCCGATGGTAACTTTATTAGTCATGAATGGGTAGCATCTCATGATGGTAAAGGTCCTGAATGGGACTATAACTTAAAGCCCGTACAAATTAGTGATAGAGTATGGTGTTTCTTTGGTGCCTTAGAGATGCCAACAAAAGAAAATGCCGGAAATATGTCAAACAGTTGTTATATCAAGGGTGATGATCAGTGGATTACTTGGGATACTGGTCCATCGTATATTTTTGCAAAACAAGCATATGCTCAAATGCAAAAAATTGCAGATATGCCTGTGAAAACAGTTATTATCAGTCATGAGCATGATGACCACTGGTTAGGTAACAATTACTATAAAGAAGTACATGGTGCTAAAATCATTGGTACAGAATTAATCAATGAGAACTACTATGGTCCAAGAACTGTAGAAGGGAAAGATTATCCTGGTATGCAAACAAGAATGATTAAAGCACTTTACCAAAATGCCAATAGAGGTACAGTACTTGCACGTGTTGATGAAGCATTTGACGAGACAACAAAGCTTACTATTTCAGGGGTAAATCTTGAATATGTAAAAGTTGGTTATGCACACTCTGAAGAAGATTGGTTCCTATATTTACCAGATGACAAAGTAGTTTTAGCTGCTGATGTTGTTATGAATGGTAGGGTCACTTCAAATAGAGATGGTATTGTTATTGGTCAGATTAATGCGATTAATGCTATTCGAGCTAGAGAATGGGATCATTTGGTTCCTGGACATGGATTTGTTACAGATAAAACAGCAGCAGATGAGTCTGTAAAATATTTTGCATTACTAAAAGACAGAGTGCTTGAAAAAATGGAAGATGGCGTGATTGCTGACTTTGTTACAAAAGAAGTGACATTAAACGAATTTAGAGATAAAGATTTGTATTATATTCTTAGTCCAGGAAACGTATTTAGATCTTATGAAGAGCTAGAGATGTTTGACGAAGATGATCTCATTGACTACAGTGCTGAGAAAAGTACTGATGAAGATGCAGAAGATAAAGAAGAAGTGTAAAGTAAGTGTATTTTAAAAGACTTCTTCTTCTCCTTTTGACAGTTACTAGCATCTCTTTTGCTAGCAACGATATCGATCTTAATCAACTGGTTATTGAAGCAAAAAAAACCAATAAACATATATTGGTTTTTTTGCATATTACAGGATGTAATTACTGTCTTAAAATGGAAGAATTTACCTTTGATGATGAAAAGGTAGAAGAAGCTATAAAGAAAGATTTTCTTTTTGTAGATATAAATGTTAGAGATAAAGGACTTGTCTCATTTGACAACTTTAAAGTAAGTAAACTTAAGTTCGCAAAAGAAATTGGCTATGCCATGTATCCAAGTTGTCTATTTTTTGATAAAAATGGAGAACTTGTATATGATGAAGTAGGTTATAGAGATGAACATCAATTCCTTGAAACGCTGCAACTTGTTAGCAGTAAAGCCTACAATGATGTAGAGTAAGAGTAGGTAATGACTAAAGTTGGTAGTGTCTTCACACTTTTTTATTCTCCTTTAACTGGACGTACGGGTATATCAGAATTACTATTTGATATAAAAGGTATCATAGAAGATAAGCATTATGATAAGAACATAGAAAGATCGGTTCTTATCGCGTCTTTGGATAGCTATAAGCTTGTAGAGAGTAATGGTATCGATATTTCCCATGGAGCACTAGGGGAAAACCTTCTTTTAGACTATAATCCGTACTCTTTGGAATCAGGATCAAAACTTAAAATAGGAAATGTTGTTCTGGAAATAAGTCAACATTGTACACTCTGCAAAAGTCTTACAAAAGTCGATACAAAATTACCTAAACTCCTTAAAAATGATAGAGGTATTTTTGCTAAAGTTGTAGAAGCCGGAAATATTAAAACGGGTGACGATATCTATCTTTTAGATTAAGGCATTGTAGAAACTACTATTATCTAACATCGTCAATATCAGATGATGATAGTTCTCATAAATTTAATAATGAATATAAAATTAATATCTAAGGAAAATAAATGAAAAGTTTATTATTTAGTATACTTTTTCTCGGAGTAACATTATTGTCTGCACATGGACCAAACCATAATCTTGCTGAAGAAGCTAAAAAAAGAGGCGACTATAAGAGTGCTCTGAAGCATACGCTCAAGCAATTAGAGGAAGACTTAGATACGTATGGGGAAAATGCAAAAGAGACTATTATCAGTTATTCTAAGGCGGGATATTACTCTGAAAAAATAGGAGAGTATAAAAAGGCATTAGAATACAATTTGAAGGCTTTAGAGATACAGAAGAAACGATTGAAAAAGAATGATTCAACGGAAGCTAGAACCTACAATAACATAGGTGGGATATATAGTAAACTTGGACAATATGAAGATGCTCTTGAATATTATTTTAAATCTTTAAAAAAACAAGAGATACTTTATGGGAAGAATGATCGTGCTTCTGCGATTACCTATAATAATATAGCTGGAGTTTATCGTAAACAAGGAAAGTATAATGAAGCCCTAGATAATTATACTAAGGCATTAGAGATACGAAAAGAAACCTTGGGTAAAGAGCATTATTCTACCGCTTTATCACATAGCAATATTGGATTGGTGTATCTTAAGCAAAAAAAATACAAAGAAGCATTAAATGAATTAAGTATAACATTAAAAATACAAGAAAATATGTTTGGAGAAAAACATTCATTTACGCAAAAGACACTGCGTAACATTGAACATGTGAAAAATAAGATGATTATCAAATAGTGTAACACTTTTGATTCACATGTGCTTATAATAGTATATAAAGAATCTAAAAAGTAAACTATAATAGCTTTTTGGTTATGATATTTGATACAAAAATTAACTTTAAGGAAATAAAATGAAAATAAATTTGAAAAATTTAGCAGTAGGACTGATATTAGCACTTGGAATCTCAGCAAATGCAGCACAAGATATTCGTATATACACAGCAGATAACCAGGGTGGTAAAATCAATGCAGTAAGTATAGAAAAAGCATTTAAAGATGCAGGTTTTTATATCACTGGTAATAATGATATGAATAAAGCCTTTGAAGCTAAATTCAAAGAGCATGCACATGATGCCTATAACCTTATGACATTACATAAAAAAGATACGGTGAGTAAATTAGCAGCAAAGTATCCTTCAATCGCACTATTTACACCACTAAGTATGTCTATTTTTACTAGAAAAGGTGAAAAAACAGTTTCTGTATCAACAATGGCTGCAGCGGGTATTGCTAAAGTAGCTGAGATTCCTGCTGATAATGCTGACCTGATTGCGTATATGAAAGAGGTTGCAGATGTTTTAGAGAAAGCTATGCCAAATGGTAAGTTTGAAGATGTTAACTATAAAATAGCAAAACCAGAAGGAGATCTTGTTAAAAGATTTACTATGGAGATGGATGTTAAAGCTGATGAGATAGAAGATGAATTAGAAGGTCTTCAAGAAGAACTAGAAGCGGGACTTGAAACTGCAGGATTTGTTTTAGCTGGATACAATAAACTTGGTGATGACTATGCAGCAGCAGGAAATGAAGCATATGATTTCTTTGATGCATACTCAATTTGTAAAGTAGCAGTTATTTTTGAAGTTTCTAAGACTCATCCTGAAGCAGGTGCATTTGCTCCTTGTACATTCTCTATGTATAAGAAAAAAGGTGAAAAAGTTGTACACTTTGCTTACCCATCAGTATATAACTGGTTAAGTTCTATAGATGTAGTAGATAAGGCATCAAAAGATGTACTTCTTAAAGCACAGGATGCTATGAATGCAGCCGTAAATGAAGCAACTGAGTAATCATTGCTTTTCTACTTAGCTTCATATCTAAGGATATGAAGCTTCTTAAATATTTTAACTAACCTCTTACCTAATTACTACTTTTCCCCAAACATATCAAAGTATAGTGAGTCTGCCCATGAGTAGATCGAAGCGGCATTGACGGCTCCATCTTTTTTCCAATCTTCACTACTTGTTGTTGCGGTAAAACTAAACTTTTTCCAATCTATAAATTTAGCATTTTGTATACTTTTATCTTTTTTGTCAAAAGAGTATTTCGTATAGATAAAGATAGCATTTTCAGGCTTTATAGATATAGCGGAGAAACATAAGGTAATGGGAGAGTCCCAACTTGGTGCTTGTTCTTTGTTTATTCGCTTTGCAATAAGTTGTCCTACATATTTTCCTTCCGTATTTGAGGTATTACCTGATTTTGAGAAGCCCATAGGTCTCGCATCACCTGCTATAAAGATATCTCTCTCTCCTTCAACCTCGTAGGTAAGAGGGTTGATATTACCTTCCATCATATCTTTAGCATCTTTTGCAAATCCCATTGTTTCTAAAATTTTGGCTCCTCTAACGCGAGGATAGAAAGAAGCATCTGCAAAGGTGAATTCATCGAATTCTGTGGTAACGACTTTTTTATCTAAATCTATTTTTTCGATAGCAGCGTTTGGAACATACTCTATATAATCTGCATAGAGTTCTTCAAAAGCAGACATGAAACCTTTCTTTTTTATGGTGACAGCATTGTTCTCATCTAAAATAATCACTTTGGCTTTTAGCTTTTTTTGTTTAAAATAGTCAGCAATAATACAGGCTCTCTCATAGGGAGCAGGTAAACATCTATAGTTTCCCCCTGGAACAGTAAGAATAAAGTTACCTTCTGTGAAGTTCTGTATTTTATTTTTGAGTGTAATATGTTCTGACCCCGGGATAAACCCAGCAGGGTACTCTTGTTTTAGTCTGCTGACAAGTGTCATGTCTGTAGTCCATCTTGAGTAGTCATAATCTATACCTGGAGAGAGTACAAGATAATCAAACGCTATAGCTCCTTCAGATGTTTTGAGAATACGATCTTTTTTATCTACACCAATCGCTGTGGCATTAAAATAAGTATAGTTATAGTTACGTGCACCTTGGAGATAGTCATGTGTAATATATTCGAGACTTACGTTATCAACCAGCCAGAGATTACTTACAGGACATGAGATAAACTCATGACGCTTTTCAACCAAAATGACATCTGCTTGTGGAGAAAAAGAGGTGATTGTTTTTGCAATAGAGAGTCCAGACCATCCTCCACCTATAATAACTACGCGAGGTTTTTTGGTATCAGGTATAGGTGCTTTATTTGTTTTTGTCTTTATTTTTTCTTGGGTTGTATGGGTATTTTCACTTGCATAGAGTGAAGATGCTATAGTTAAGCCAGAGAGGGCTAAAAATTTTCTTTTTGAAGAATCCATAAGTATATACCTTTGTTTTATTATAATAGATAGTTATATTATCTTTTTGGTACTTATTTAGAGCTTATCCCATATTCTGAATAAGTTATGAGAGCTGACTCACTTCAAAGTAGTGTATCACCTCTTGTGTAAGGGTGGCTTCAGCCCTTCTTTTAAAATGTGCATTCAAATCAAAGTCTTCTTTACCATAGTTTTCTTTGTACTCTTTTATGAATACTGTGTAGATATCTTCTTTCATAGCAGTCAGCGCATAGGTTACTTTATTAAAAGTTTTTTTGTCAGTTATGCTCTCTTCTCTGGCTCTCTCGTTGGCATTTATACCACCATATCTATTGTCTTGTTCTTGTGTGATATTCATTTCAAGGTGGGCACGTATGGACGTAACCATGTGTTGCAGTTGATTAAGAGGCATCCCTTTAGGTAGGGTATTGATAATAGTGGCATTCTCTTGTGTATATCCCCAACCACCAGAGAGGTCAAGGTCTGCATCAAAGATAGATTTTATAAGGTCTTTAATATTGTTTTCATCTTGTAGTTTTTTAAAGGTAATCATTGTTTCTCTTTTATTAAGTCAATTTCATCCAGTACATCATACCAGCCTTCAAGCTCTCTGCTTCCTTGTACTTTTGCAATAATTTTGCCTTCGGGTGTTAAAAAATAGTGCATAGGAACACCATACTTTTCAAACCCTTCAGGAATAGCATGTTGGTCTCTTGACATATAGAGCAATACATACTCGTTTTTCATTGATGTTATGAGATCTTTGTTAGAAAGTGTTTGTTTTTTAAATCGGTCACAATGTTTACATCGGTCAGCTCCGATAAAGAGATAAACCAGCTTTTTCTCTTTTTTGGCAGTAGTTAGGGCATTTTGGAAATTATGTTCCCAGTTAAGTTCTACCGCATCAAGGGTTGTGATGAGTAGAAATATTGAAAGAAATACATTCGTTATCAATGAAAATTTATGCATTGTTTTCCTTTTGTGATTAGAACTCTCTCATTATAGTCCAGCTTCTTGTATAGCTTCTGTTCTAGCATGTGCCATAAGAGGTTCAAACACAAGTCTTAGTGTACCATTACTCATAATATCATCTAAGGCATAAAGCGTCAAGCCTATACGGTGGTCTGTAAGACGATTTTGAGGGTAATTGTAGGTACGTATTTTTTCAGAACGTGAACCTGAACCTACTTGTAGTTTTCTTTGGCTAGCAGATTCATCTAAACTTGCTTGCAGCATATGCTCATAAACTCTTGCTTTAAGTACTTTCATAGCCTTGGCTTTGTTTTTATGTTGTGATTTTTCATCTTGGATGGCTGCGACTATCCCTGTTGGGAGGTGTGTAAGACGTACAGCCGAGTCTGTTGTGTTAACTGACTGTCCACCACATCCACTTGAACGGTAGGTATCCATTTTAATTTCATTTGGTTTGATATCAACTTCTACATCATCCACTTCAGGTATAACAGCCACGGTAATAGCTGAAGTATGCACTCGTCCTTGTGTTTCTGTGTCGGGGACCCGTTGTACACGGTGAATGCCACCTTCATATTTAAGCACTGCATACACATTTTCACCAGAAATTTGGGCGATAAGTTCTTTGTACCCACCGGCTGTACCATCACTGCTACTCATAATCTCTATCTTCCATTTTGCTTGTTCTGCGTAACGTGTGTACATACGGAAGACATCTGCTACAAAGAGTGCGGCTTCGTCTCCACCTGCTCCAGCACGGAGTTCAAGTATGATATTTTTGTCATCATTTTTGTCTTTTGGGAGCATAAGTATTTTGATCTCTGCTTCAAGTTTAGGAAGCATAGGTTCAAGTTCTGCCAGTTCTTCTTTTGCTAGGTCACCCAGCTCTTCATCTTTAATAAGCTCTTTGTTCTCTTCTATTGCATCGGCTGTTTCTATATAAATCTTTGCTTGCTCTACTAACTCATTAAGTCCAGACTGCTCTTTACTAAGTTCTGTCATACGGCTAATATCAGATGCAATATCTGGAGAACTAAGTAGTTCTGTAATTTCGTTATGTCTATCTATGAAAGGTTGTAGTTTTTCTTTGAACATGTGCGTTCTTTGTATTGGATTGTTTGGAGTATTATAAGATAACTAGCCTTGAAGGCTAGTTGATGAAGTAAAATTGAAGAACTATGCTTCGATTTTGTTTACCATTTTATGAAGACGGCTTACTTTTCTAGCTGCAGTAGTCTTCTTGATGAAGCCTTTGCTCACTAGTGAGTGAATACTCTTGTTTGCTGTTGCAAATGCTGCTGTTGCTGCTGTTTTATCTGAAGCTTCTACTGCCTCATGTACTGCTTTAACAATATTTTTGATTCTTGTTCTGTAGTATCTGTTTCTTTCTGTTTTTTTAGCAGTTACTAAAATACGTTTCTTAGCTGACTTATTGTTTGCCATATTCTTTCCTTTTGTAGGTTTGTGTTGTTATCATTCTGTATTAGAGTGAAAATAGTTCGCGAATAATAGCTAAAAAGAGTTTAAAGATTTATTAATAACGCAAATAACGGATATGTTAGTAATAATAGGTTAAAATTAAAATAATAATTTTTTGACAAGGAAAACTCTTGGAACTTTTTGGAACAGATGGTGTACGAGGAAAAGCAGGTAAGAAAGTCAGTGCTATAAATGCGATGCGTTTAGCAATGGCAACAGGTATTTATTTTAAACAATTTGCAAAGACCAATAAAATTTTAGTAGGTAAAGATACACGACGTAGTGGGTATATGATAGAAAATGCTATTGTTTCTGGTTTAACAGCTGTAGGTTTTGATGTGATTCAAATAGGACCTATGCCTACACCTGCTATTGCATTTTTAACAGAAAATATGAGATGTGATGCTGGGATAATGATCTCGGCATCACATAACCCATATTATGATAATGGGATTAAGTTTTTTGATGGAAGTGGAAATAAACTTAATCGTGATAAAGAGATAGAGATAGAAACGATTTTTAAGGATCAGCATTTAATCTCTGAATCACAAGCAACAGACAAGGCCATAGGAAAATCAAAACGTATAGATGATGTAATAGGTCGATATATTGTACATATTAAAAACTCTTTTTCAAAAAAGATTAGTTTGTCAGGGAAAAGAGTAGTGATTGACTGTGCTAATGGTGCAGGGTATATTGTCGGTCCTACAATACTTCAAGAGCTTGGAGCTGATGTGGTGGTGATTGGAGATAAGCCAAATGGATTTAATATCAATGAAGGATGCGGGGCAATGCATCCTGAAAATTTAGCTAAAGTAGTACTAGAGTCAAGAGCAGATATAGGTATTGCCCTTGATGGTGATGCAGATAGATTGGTAATGGTAGATGAAAAAGGTGAAGTGATAGATGGTGATAAACTTATGGCCGTACTTGCGGTACATCTTAAAGACCAAGGCACACTTAAAGGTGATGGTATGGTTGCCACAGTAATGAGTAATCAAGGGTTAGATGAATATCTAGAATCACAAGACTTACACCTTTACCGTGCGGCAGTAGGAGATAAAAATGTTGTAGCCCTTATGCAGGAAAATGGTATTAACTTTGGTGGAGAGCAAAGTGGACATGTCATTTTTTCTGATTATGCAAAAACAGGAGATGGTATCTCTTCTGCTTTACAGGCTTTGGCATACTTGGTATCAACAGGTAAGAAAGCAAGTGAAGTCTTTAACCCTTATGACTCATACCCACAATTGTTAGTGAACTTATTGGTCAGTGAAAAAAGAGATTTTTCAACGATTGAAGGACTTGATGCGCTTATTAAAAAAGTAGAAGATGCGGGAATGAGACAGCTGTTTAGATATTCTGGGACAGAAAATAAAATACGTCTTTTACTAGAGGGCAAGGATGAAGTAGCACTAGAAGAGATGATGGAAGAGTGTAAAACATTTTTTAAAGGTGTTTTAGTTTAATGCGTATATTTGCTATATTCTTTTTAGCCCTTTTAGGTGTTTTTATTATAGATTATAATATTAAAGTACTTTTTATAGAAGGATATTATAGAGCGGGGAGTTGTATAGACCTTGAGTTACACTACAATAAAGGGGTTGCCTTCTCCATGTTTGCTTTTTTAGGACCTTACTTAAAATGGATACAAGCAACATTGATTGTAGGTATCTTGTTTTTTATCTTTAAAGAGGGCTATATAAGGCGATATGCTTTCCCCTTAGGGCTACTTATAGGTGGAGCATTAAGTAACGTTTATGACCGCTTTGTGTATGAAGGCGTGGTAGATTATGTAGCGTGGCATTGTGGTTTTAACTATGCGGTGTTTAATTTCTCAGATGTTGCCATAGATATTGCTGTTGTATGGATACTTATATGGGGATACTTCTTTCAAGAGACTACGAAAGAATAATGAAGTTTTTTCTACTTTTTATGACGTGCTTCTTTTTGCTTGAAGCAGGAGTAAACTCTGTAAATATTATGCCTTCATCGGTTAAAAACTCTATACCCTATATAAAAATTTTAGATCAAAAACAACTCTCTTTTGAGCGTATACAGGGTGTGAAGTTTGCAGAACTCTCAGATATAACGTATGATAGGCAGAAACAATTACTCTATTTTGTCAGTGATAAAGGATTACTTTATAATTTTAAGGCACATTTTTCTGAGAAGATTGATACCTTAATCCCTTTTCGTGCGGCAAAACTGAAAACGAAAAAAGCCAAACGTTTGAAAAAATGGAAAAGAGATAGTGAAGGTCTAGCATTAGATGGCAAAGGAAAACTGCTTATCTCTTTTGAAGGCGATGCAAAGATAGGATGGTTTCATAAAAATAGTGAGCATTTTGGGCAGCTAATCCGTAAATATAAAATACCTAGAATGCTTAAAAATACAAAAAACTATCGCAGTCAAAACAAATCACTTGAAGCATTGGCTTGGCATGCTAAGTATGGTTTGCTTACCGCTACAGAATGGCCACTGAGAAATGATGACAGAAAAAGACAAACAATCTATGCACTAAGTGGTAAAAAGTGGCATTTTAAGGCAGAACCTGAAAGACGTTCTGGTCTAGTTGCTATGGAAGTGATGGATGATGGCAATATTTTAGTATTAGAGCGCTCTTATACAGGACTTACCAATCCTCTAGTAATTACATTAAAAAAAGTATTTATTAAAAACTGTCAAAATAGGATGTGTAAAA
>Ga0256824_10000282_pt1 | contig 19063 bp, 14 predicted proteins | sample CV67metaG_FD_191570 | JGI IMG/M metagenome (GOLD analysis project Ga0256824, IMG submission 191570) | Hydrothermal vent microbial communities from East Pacific Rise, Pacific Ocean - CV67 | ecosystem: Environmental > Aquatic > Marine > Hydrothermal vents | place: Pacific Ocean: East Pacific Rise...
AAGAAAGAGAAAACGAAACAGCATCACTCAAAAGAGAGAGAGAGATAGAAAAAGAGATACTCACCCTACAACATACGATTGCAGACCTTGAACGTAACATCCAAGAGGGAACCAAAAACCAAGTTGTAGCAAAAATAGAGGCACTTCAGAAAAAACGCCAAAACACTTCACATTCATAGGAGATTACATGGCAAATTCATCTACACCACATACACCCGTTGTTGTACAAAAAACCTCCACCAAAAAAAGCAATACTTCTGATCAGGTGAAAGCAGAAGTGACTATGGCACTAAGTACACTAGATAGACTCTATAAAGAGAACATCAGCTCTTATGCCGATGAACTCCATGCCTATACACATAAAATAGAAAAATTACAGAGCCGTCTTGCCGTACTTCTTAAAGAGAAAGAGCCCCATGCTGCTACGCTAGAGACCTATCAAAAAGATATAGACTATACACTACGTCTATTAGAGAGACTTACTGAAGAGTGGACTCAAAAATCTCTCGTGATTACGGCACTAGAGAGTGAACTTAGTCAACTAGACCACTCAACTGAAGAGAGTGAACAGATACTCAAAGCTAGAAATGAAACCCTCAAAAACTTAGCTTTTGAGATAGAAGATGTTGAACTGTTATTACTTGAACATGAACTTCAAAAGCAAAATATACTACTTCTCATGGAGCCTATGGAACGTGAGATTAGAACGCTAGAACAATCTATCAAAGATTTAGAGTCTGAAAAACGCTATATAGAATCAGCATATCTTCATCAGCTCTCACCTTCATCTGCCTCTTCAAACCATGCACTCATAGATAAGACAAACGTTATAAATACAAAGCCTTAATGACATTCTCTATTACTCTCATTGCTTATCTCATTGACCGTTTTGTCGGTGAGTTTCGTTTTGTACGTCACCCTGTGGTATTGATGGGAGACTTTATAAAACTATTTGAAAAACTGTTTTATAAAGATTCTGTGTTTAGAGGAATAATACTTACCCTCTCTTTAATTACTCTTGTCTTTTTAGTCTCTTTTAGTATACAAAACTTTTTATCTGAGTCAGTAAATTATTATTTAGGTGTCATAGTATCTGGACTTATTGCTTCTACTACCATAGCCTCAAAAATGCTTTATGACTCTGTCAACGATATCATAGAACATCCCCAAAACATCAAATACCTTGTAAGTCGTGACACTGAGTCATTAAGTGAATCAGACATAAACAAAGCAGCCATAGAAACGTATGCTGAGAACCTAAGTGATGGTGTCATAGCTCCTCTGTTCTATCTACTACTCTTTGGACTCTGGGGTGCATTTATCTATAAAGCTATCAATACACTTGACTCTATGGTAGGCTATAGAAATGAAAGGTATGAGAAGTTTGGGAAGTTTTCTGCTAAATTTGATGATGTGGTAAATTATATTCCTGCTAGGATTACGGCTATATTGATACTCTTATTATCTAAAGGTGCGGTAGTACCCCAAGGGCATTTCCGTTGGGCACCACGTACCATTAAGAGAATATGGAGATTTGGCAAACTGCACGAAAGCCCAAATGCAGGCTACCCTATCTCTGCTATGGCTTTGAGTCTTGGCATCAAACTAGGTGGAGACACTTCTTACTTTGGAAAAATAAAGTCAAAACCCTACTTCGGTGAAGGACGAGAACAGATAACAACAGATGATATAAAAAATGCACTGACTTTACAGCCAAAGTTAGATATATTTATCATTATCTTTTTAGGCATAGGAGCAGTACTTTGAGAGAGCATTATCTAGGACTAAAGTTTATGTTTTCCTACTTTAGCATACTACCCGTGCGCTTTGCTAAAACAGATGACCTCTCAACACCTACTGTATTAGCCTCTATGCTCTTTTTTCTTCCTTTGGGAGGCTTAGTCTTAGGTAGCATAAGTCTAGGCATATTTACCCTACTAGAGTCACTTCAGTGGCTAGGTGCCATTGTTGCTGCCGTTGCATACATGATGCTCTATGGTTTTTTACACACAGAAGCCATCATGGATGTGGCAGATGCACTTTATGCAGCACACTCTGGCAAAGATGCCTATGAGATTATCAAAGAGCCAACTGTGGGGGCTATGGGTGTGCTTTGGGCTGGGTGTATGGTCTTACTTAAAATTGCAGGAATTGTCTATCTTTTACTGCATGGTGCGTATGCTCTTTTTCTCTCTGTTTTACTCATCAGCCGTTTGGGACTTTTACTGCTCTTTTTTACTCAGAAGTTTCGTTCTTCTTTCATTAGTCAAATGCAAGAGGGATTTTCTAAAACCTACTTTATAGCTTCTCTCCTCATTTCTACGCTTATAGGTTTTCTTTTGTCAAGTTGGTATTTTTTTATATTACTTGGAGTAGGCTTACTCTTTAGCTACCTCCTTGCCAATCAACTAAAACGTAAACTAGGCTTCATCAACGGTGATGTACTAGGCACAACACTAGAAAGTACAGAGATAGTCCTTTTTATACTAGGAGCAGCCCTATGGCTCTAACCCTTTTACGACATGCCCCATTGCCTAAAGAAAATGAACATCGCTACAACGGATGGACAGACTTAGACATAGACCCAGCACTCTTTGATACACAAAAAGTAGCTCTACTTACACAACAAAAGTTTGACATCATATACACTTCAGACCTTGTACGTTGTCAACAGACTTTAGAGATGATGGGGATGAATGAATACATCACAGATGAACGCCTACGTGAAGTACGATTTAAAGATGAAATAGAAGGGCTAAACTTTAACGAGATAGAAAAACTAGATTCTTATAAATCCAGCTACATAGAAGAGAAAGAATCCTGGCATGAATACATTTGTGAGGAATCACAAGAGGCATTTGAAGCACGTATAAAAGACTTTTTAGAAGACCTACCTACAAACCAAGAGATACTCATCTGCTCTCATGGTGGTACCCTACAAAAAATGATGGCAATCCTAGGCTACGCTAAAAATAAAATAGCCTACCTCGAACACATAAGGATAGACAATGTCATATAGTACTTGGTTTCAAACACATGGCAAAAAACACAAAGCCATCATGGATACACTCACAGAGCTTAGTGATGAAGAAGTCATAGCCTACTTTAGGTTTGAAAATATGGTAGAAAAAGAGCCTGACTTCTGCCCTCTATATAAAGACAATAAAAAATGCCATGACATGGAAGAGCTAAACTGCTATCTTTGTGCCTGTCCTAATTTTAGGTTTGATGATGAGGGGTTTAAAAAAGTAGAAGAGAAAACCCTCTACTCTACCTGTGACATAGCATCCAAAGATGGTAGCCAATATATAGGGGAATATGCCATACATCAAAACTGTGCAGGATGTTTAGTACCACATCATGAAGCGTATATTAAAAAAGTGTTTTCGAGGGATTGGTTTGAGATAATGGAAAGGGTAAGTATGACGAAATAATCGCCATACGTATAATTAAAGTCCTAAAGACTTCACTGCACCTTTAGCTGCTTCTTTTTTAAGTGGGTTAGAGCCTACTACTTTTTCTACTGCCATATCAGTAGCTTTTTCTTTCATAGATACTTCTTTTGTTTCACCTGATACTGCTTTTTTTGCTATATCTGTAGGAGTATTACTTTTAGTACCCATTACTTTATCGGCAACAGCACTTTTTATCTTATCTGTAGGGCTTGCTTCAGGGACAATTTTATCTGCAACTTTTTTAGCTACTTCTTGCTTTACTGGATCATTTCCAGCCACTTGTTTAATCACTGTCTCTTTTGCTTGTGTTTTTACTTTAGTCACCGCAACATCTTTTGCCATATCTGTCATCATGTCTGCATAAAGTGTTGACGATGCAAGAGATGCTACTACGATTGAAGTTAATACTATTTTTTTCATTTTATTTCCTTAAATTATTATGTGTATAACAGTTTATAATATAAGTGTTAACTAAGTATTAATCAAGAATGTCAATTATTTTATATCCTCCACCATAATAGTCTTTTTCAAATTTTAAAGCATCTATATAATCCTCTCCTCGTCCTTCTATTTCTACTTTAGTACCCACTTTTGCCCAACGAAACATCTTTTTTGCAAAACCTTTCCTAAGACGTATACAACCATGTGAAGCTGGTTTATTGGGTACATACCCTAAGTGCATCGCTATACCCGAATTTGTTAATCGAAGCATATATGGCATCTTAGCTCCACCATTTGGTTTTGGCCAAAGGTTTGACTTATGATGGCGTTTTTTTTGTATAATAGTATAAATACCATTGGGAGTTTCTCTCCCTTTTTTGCCCGAAGAGATACGTCCTTCAAAGACGATATAACCATCTTCTAATGCATATGCCTTTTGTAAAGAGAGATCTATTACTATCTCTTGATAAGCAAAAAGAGGTATTGATATTAGTAAAAATCCAAAAATCGTACCTCTTATTCTATATTTCATACATTCTCCTAACTCTTTTTTTAGTTTAACTTTTTCCTGTGAAAAAATCGTGCATTATTCTACTGTATAGTCATTTCAATATATGCACAACCTCTTGATGTAGCAGTTACTCCTGTTCCTGAGAGTATACCTATATTTACTATTACATCCGTACCATTTATACTACCTTTTGTATCATCCATAGATGTACTGGTACAGTCACATATGTTTGATATATCCTGTATCATACTACCTGATTTTACATAGATTAGATTATCTTTGCCATTACCTGTGAGAGAATCATCTATTTTAGTATTATCAGCATTCCCTTCTCCTGTATTATCCACTGTAAAACAGTAACGAATCGTTGCACCAGGGATACGTTTTGGATTAGTAACATTTACACTATCTGTTATCACTATAGAGATTTTACTGATACTCATATTTGGAATAGCCGTATTACTCAATGTAACAGAATTTATCTGTCCAGTATTTGTATTGGTATCCCGTGTAGGAATATAATTCGTACAATTCATTGCCTTTTTACTTGCTACTGTCGTTGCAGAAAGCTCCCAACAAAGAGAGGTATCACTATCATTTGCGTTAGGTGTCAAGGAAATGGATTCTCCGGTACCTGCTCCGCGTAACCTGCTGTTTTCACTCCCAGACCAACTCACCGTCACACCCAACTGACTACTGGGAATAGCATCTGCTCCACTTCCATATGCCATGTAGTCTACAGGGACAACACTAAAAGACTTACCATCAACAGTAGTTACATCTGTATTAACTGGTTTATATAAAACAACATCATCACCATTATTATTAAATATATTGGAACTTCTACCCATATAAAAATGATGTATATTACCCATGGTACTATTTATACCACTACCGATATGTAGAATAACATAATCACCTGTATGCACTGTATGTTTTGGAAAATGAAACTGATCCCCTGTTCCATCTTGATCTGAAAAGAGATAATTTTTCAAATTACCGCTTTGCGTTACATAAAACTCTACAAATTCATCAACATTACCTGAGGTTTGTCTGTAAAGTACCTCATTGATGATCATCTTTACAGGGATAATAGGATCATTTAAGATAACCCAATAGGCTACTTCTTCTGTTATGTGTGTACGAGTAGTATCTCCCTGTACAGTCTCTTCATCAATTCCCATATCCAGTGATGTACCAAATGGTGATGCACCATACAAAACAGCCCATCCTCCCTGACCACCATCTTCAGCCTCTTGATGTATTACACCATGTGTATAACTCTTATCTAAAGTATAACTGTAGGGTGGACTGTTACCAATGCCACGTATACTGTCTTTCCCATAGTTCACAGCCATTGAAAAATCTTCTAATTCATAGATACCTGCTTCTGCTACCATATACCCCAATGTTTCATTATGCCGAGTTTGTCCTATCTCCCCTACATGCTTTCCTACACATATCCTATTATTACTCTGAAAAGGTCTTCTCCCTCTATTTTGACAATTAAAAGACCAAAATACAGAAAAACGGGTATCTCCATAACTCATAACTTGTCCAAAAACTGCTGCTCTTTTATAGGTTTGTATTACACTACCAGTAACCTCTTCGGCTCTAGCTGCACTCCAATTATTTGGATTAGTAGTGCCATTGGTATTGTCAGAAAGAACTTTATGTGCTTCATATTTAAAAGGTATCGTATACCTTCCCTCATCTGAGATAATACAATAGACATCTGTACTATAACCTGGATCACTGTCATTTGGATGCTGGATTTTCACTTGAAAACTACCAGAATTAATATTTCTAATACGTACAACTGCTTCATTGTCTGTTTTATTTAGCAGTACATTGGTACATACGACTATTGCATCACTATAACTATTAGCAAAATTAACTGTTTGCCAACTGTAACCGACGCCAGATATTCTTTGATATTCTAAATCTGGGGTAATTGTCTCGGCATGAAGTAAGATAGAAAAAATAAAAATGGGTAATAATAATTTTTTCATTTACGATACTACTTTATATTAACTTCAAAATACCCACACTCTCTAGTTGGATTAGCTACACTTCCTCCTGCAACTGTTCCAAAGTCTAACTTTATAGGGTTTACCCCATTACCAGTTCCATTTGCTCCATTATTGCTTGCTGAAGCTACTCCTGTACAGTCACATAAACCATTTTGTATTTGAAGATTTTTAATCGTATTATAATCAAAACTTGAATTTAAAGTATCATCAACAAGAACATTTTTTGCAGCAATAGAACCCGTATTGGAAACTTGAAAAGCATAACGTATCGTTGCTCCAGGGATTCTTTTTGGTCTGGTAATATTATTAACCGAATCACTAGTAACACAAGATCTTTTAATAATAGACATATTGGGCAGTGTTTCTTGTGTACCTAAAGAAACTGCTTTAATACTCCATTCTAAGTCATCCAACTGTTGCCACATTTTATATCCATTATCATTAAGTGTTTGTTGCATGATCCGGACCGTAATAGTCTGTCCTGCATACACTGATAAATTCAACCTTGCTCGAGTCCAAGCAGAATCTGCATAGGTCGAATAGGCTGATGATTCTCCATATTCATTATTATTCACAGTAATATCACTATCTGCAATATTAAGATTAATATGATTAATCGTTGTACCATTAATCGAGACTCTGATAAAATCATAGTCTACAGAATCCCATCCTTGAACACGAAGCCAATAGGTCATATTACCTGTACTAGATGAAGGTACAGTAAATGTTTTTTCTATCCACGTCTGTTCTCTATTCCCACCTGATTCCGACCTATCTCGGTAGCCATGAATATGAAATGCACTTCCTGTATGAGAGACATTATTTGTATTTCTAGTCTGATTTGCTCCACCCGTATCTGTAACAGAAACTGTTGTACCTTCTCCTCCAGTAGGATGTACTTCATTATTTGGTGCATTACTCCCAATATTTGCTTGTCCTGTACTCCAGTTTGAGGGTGTTGTTCCTGCAGAGTGTTCAAAGTTTCCATTAATGCCATAACTTGAAGCCAATGCAGTTTTACTGCCATTAGCAGTAGTGTCATAATAAACATAATATCGAACAGTTCCGCCATTTTCTATGATAAACTTTACTTCACCTCTATCATTATTGAGTGTATCTGTTGCATTGTTATACAGTACATCTGTAAATTCTTGTTTCGTAAGTAGTGTTGTACCATCCGATTTAACGATACGAATCGAGTTTTCATCTAGAGCAGAAGGTAGTCCTAGTGCCGAAAAATCAATATCCATTTTTCCAGTTTGATTGATAACAGCTGAATTGATATTTAACTCTGCACGATAATGCCAGTCATTATTCCACCATGCATCAGCTATATTTGCGGAGAGTAAAGAAGGGATAATCACGAATAAAAAGAGAAAATTATTTATTATCATATGAATAATTGCTTTCATTACTTAATATCCACTTCAAAATACCCACATTCTTTTCGTGGTGTGGCAATACTTCCACCTATAATAGTTCCAAAATTTAACTTTACAGGATGGACACCGTTTCCTGTACCTGGAGCAGGATTATTACTTGCAGATGCCACACCTAAACAATTGCATCCCCCATTTTGTATTTGTAAATTTTTGATGCTTGTATAATCAAAATTAGTATTTAAGCTATCATCAACAACAATATTAGTAAGAGAAACTGATGCAGAGTTTGCAACTTCTACTGCATAACGTATCACCGCTCCTGGAATTCTTTTGGGATTACTATTCCCATTAATAGGATCACTAATGACACATGATTTTTTACTAATACTCGCAGGAGGACAATGAAAGAGTACAGAAGCAGGCACCTTTTGCATTGCACAATTTGAAGGCAGGGACCAATACACATTATAATTATCCCCTCCACCCCTTTCTGTATGATGGAAAGCTATTTTGTGCCACCCCTGTGTTGCTTGAACATCAGTAATAAATTTGGCACGCTTTACACGTCCATGCCCACCATACCATCCTGTAATAAGAACATCATCTATATACAGTTCTACTGCATCATCTCCATCAATTCCAAATTTATAGATACCACTTTGCGGGAAATTTATATATCCTTCAAAGAGTGACATATAATCATTATCTGTTCCAGCATGGTAAGGATCATTATTACTTGTATTTGTGGTACTCATATCATTTCTATAGCCTGTACCATGTAGGTTTGGTATGGTTGAATACGTTGAAATGGCAGATTGAAAAGAAGCTGTGTTGTTTGGGTGAGAGCCTGTAAATGTATATGTTCGTAGTGCTATTTTAGCAATGGGAGTAGAACATGTAGGAACAACCCCTGGTACAGAAATTATATTTTTATAAAATGAATAGAGTACATCTCTACTTGAATTGAGTATCCCTGAATTATTGAAACTATGTTGATTAAAGTGTGTAGTGTCTTCTTGTATCCCTACTGTTGCTGATGCACCTGTAGTATCACTTGTAGTATCATATCTAAATCGCACGGAAGCATTTTGATTTAATATCATTTGAAACTTGTAGCGTCCTGTATCTTTATAACGTCCTATATTGTTCCAAGAAGCAATAAAGTGTTTATTTGCTCCTGTTCCTAGAGTACCATAGGTAACTGTTCCCAAATTAACTGGATCCAAATCATCCCAATAGGGGAAAATAGCAGATCCTTTATTATTACTTACCAAGGATTCATTAGAATAGTCAGGATTATGGTTTGAAAAAGAAATATATCCATTGGTTTCTAAACTTAATTGATTATAAATTTTATCATTAAAGGTAAAACAAAAGCCTAAAGGTACATTATCATCAATAGCATCATCAAGTGGACGTCCTGAAGATGATTTGTCTACTTGAAATGCCGTATTTACTGTTTCAAATACCGTATGATTTGGTGTACTTTTATTATTGAGGTACTGTAAAGGTGCTGCGTATGTAAAAGAGGAAAAGATAGTAAAAAAAATAAAGAAGTCTTTTACCATGATAACCCCTTTACTAGACCTTTTAAGTTCTCTTGGTCTATCTTCATTTTAAACTGCATATAGGGACCTTCAATACGATATGTTTGTAAAGAGAAGTCTCTATCTTCAAACCCTTCCCAATTATAGCCTGCAGTCAGTAACATATTGTCAAAAAGGTTGTACCCTGTGTAAAGTCCAAAACCATAATCCCAGTTACTGGCACTATGTGCATAGAGTAAAGAACCTTGTGCCCCTATCATCCACTTTTTAGTCACATCATAATGTCCGTCTATCCCAAATAGTTGAGTGACACCCTTATGTTCAAAGTCATGAATCGTATCTCTCACATATTTAATACCATGCTGTAATGCTATTTCTGTTTTATTGTTTGGACTATAATTTACCACTAAGTTATTTATCACTTTTTGTGTAAACATATCTTCTTCTAATGCATTACGCTTACTATGTACCAAATCTAATTTATCTAATACAATGATATCAGTCTGCTCTGGTCTATAGGCAATAGAAAGACGTACATTGGCATCTTCTTGCCTGCTCATAGTCTCTTCAAACTTACTATACCCTGCACTCAGTGCAAAAGCTAGCGCATCATTGAGTTGGGTATAAATACCTGCTGTGACATTGTATTTTTGCTCTATACCTGCATCACGATATTCTCCGCTAAGTGACGCAGTCCATTTACCTGTCTGATAATTAACCCCTAATCTATAGGCATTAAAGTCTACTTTATCAACGGTAGTATTTCCATCTAGTACTTCACCTCTTTCATATCCAGCGTTCACACTCCATTTTTCATTAAACTGATAGGTTTGCAACATCCCTATGGTATTATAAATACGTGTCACATCATTTTCATATTCTGTGACTGTTGTATTTTCAAGTGTCATCCCACCCCATGGTCTGTAACGTACACCAACACGTCCAAAATCATGTTTCTCAGCACCTCTTGCCCATTCATAGTTGGCAAATAGATTAAGCTGCGCTGTTAATGCATAGTCAAGTCCTACTGTTGTTTTCGTAGGGTAAAGTGCATCTTCATCTTCAGTAAATGACTGGTCATGTGTGGCAGAAAGTTTTAACCTTTGATCAAAAAATGCATAACTCACACCAAAAAGCATTTGATGTACAGCCTTTGTATCTGTATGGTTTGCATATCGATAGCCTGTGTAAAGTTGCCACAAAGTTCTGTCCATTTGCACTCTAAACTCAAGTACATCTTGGTCCTTATTTGTCAATAAGTCACTGTCTTTATAAGCAGAAGCTCTTAGGCTTAAACGATTATCAAAGGTCTTAGAAGCATCTATACCTACTTTTCTTGTACCACCTAAGTTAGCATTTATCTGTCCTAATCCAAAACTATTTTCTTGTTCACGGTAGTAAGCTCGTAAGTAATAACCATGTGAAAGGTGCTCAATTTCTGCAAGTTTAGCATCTCCATACGTAGTGTTCCCATCTTGCACAGTTTTTGTTTTCGCATATTCTGCTTTAATCACTGTACTTGTACCCAATTTTACCGTTGTATCGACACCATAGAGTTCAGTTTTTTGTTTAACATTATCCTCAGAGATATAAGAAGCACCTACCTCCAGCACACCTTTTAGGGTTTTAAAAGCTGCTCTACCACCATAGGTATAGTGCTTTGAACCATCACCCTTTACTTCATAATCCACTACAATATAACGGGGATTAAAATTTGAATCATTACTATAAATAGGTTCTTTAAAATAAAGTGTGCCTCTATTATAATCAATTTCATAGTCCCTAAAACGTTGTAAAACTCTTTTTTCTATCACATCTTGAGAATGAAATCGGTCTCTTACTTCTATGCTAACAGATTCTGAGTTAATTATAATAGCTTTATTTTTCAAGTGGTAGAAGCCTGATGTACCATCTCCACGTATTTCATCTTTAACAAAAAGCTGATCTGTCTCAGATGCGAAAGCAACCCCTTCAAAGTTCTCTCCATGATACTCCGTTTTAACACCAGTCAAACGACGAGAATATGCGGAGAGTTCTGTGACTGTCATATCGGTATTAAAGTCACCAAAAAGTGCAGAGAAACGCTCTTTTTCTATTTTGAGAAAAAGTTTCTTTCGTGAGGTGGCTTCATAGTTTTGTACTGAACCATCATTGTAGAGTGTATAGTAAGTATTTGGGTCTATTTCATCAAATAGTTTAGCATTTTTAGTGTCTTTTCCACTATCATATGCCATCGTCAGTAACCACTCACCTTTAATACGTCCCTTGGCAAAGAAAGAAACTCTTCCTTCTGTCACAACTTTATCTTTCGCACCTTTATTTTCTAAAGATTCTTTATGCCCAGAAAGTGTGTTATATCCTAATGTACCTTCTGCAAACCCTACCATAATCCACTCACGTAGTTGTGGTTTCAGCCAAGCACGTATGACTTCATCTCTCTCTTGTATCGTAAAGTGCAAAGAGGCAGTACCTGACTGTGTAGTAGGTTGTAACTTAATATAAGCAATCCCCTCAGAGTCAATCGTATATCTATTTTGTCCCACAGAACCACCCCCTAAAGGGTTTTCTTGTAGTTGGTCAAGCGCCACTTGGGACTGATAGGGAGCTTCAATGCTAAATGTCCCAGTAATCCCTGCTCTTAAAGGATATCCATCTGAATCAATAAACTTCACAGCAATCACAGGAGAGTGTTTCCCATCAGCCATAATAAAAGAGTTTTTTTCTATATATTCTATTTTTACAGGCGCATTAGAAACATGAAGTGAACGGGTCAGTGTTTGTAACACTTGGTTTTGCTTATTCAATATTTTAACAGTAATCATATTGGTTTGATCAAGTAAGTCTACACCTTTATAAGTATCGATGACCATGGAACTATTTATGTCTCTCTTTTTCCCATTAAAGTTCAACATACTTACTCTTTGGTCATTCAACCATACTTCTGCCTTTTCATCTTTATGATGTGCTATGGCTATGCGTGTACTCGGTATACTTGGTACATAACTTACAGGTGGCCAAAGTATTTCTGCTTTTGAACCTAAGTTGCGTACATGCGTACTATTATACTTCGGCATAGTTTGCACATGTGTAGGTATTTTATAGTCATATATATCGGCTATTTTACTTTTTGCTTTAGTAGCATTGCTTTCATTTTTTACTTCTACTGTATGGTTTAGACAAAAGTCTGCTCTTTTTAAAGCCCCTCTCCCCATCTCTATAAACTGAGAAAAATCACGTCCTGCATGACGTGCATTTTCAACATTTTTCCCCATTTCATAGCCATTGGGGAGCATATCAACATCTATCTGTAAGACATGTGTTCCTGACTCCACACCTTCTATATGGTATTTCCCATTGATGTCACTGGTTACATAGGTACCATTTTCCATGTATAGTCTTACATTAGCTATACCATGTCCTTCTTTATTTCTTTCATACGCACACTCATAAATTTGCCCAACAATAACACCTTTACTACGCATAAGCTCTTCTACTATCTTTACTGTAGCTATGGCTCTATTTGATTTTGCTATACCTAGACCATCAACCCATGCTTCATTTATTACTTCTTTTTCAATGAGTCCTGCACCTATTTCAGCTATAAAGGTAACTTCTGCTGTACTTTTCGCCACCATTGTTAAAATATCAAAATAAAGATGCTTACCATCAGGTGAACGTTTAGGTACAATTTTCTTACCATTTAACTTAGACGTACCCTCTTTATATTTAAGTCCTGAAGGTAAATGGTCATCAATGACTAATGCAGCTGTCTTTGTACTCCCTTCATTATGTACAGTCAGTGTGTATTGTATAATTTCACCTATACTAGCCACATCTTTATTTGCTTCCTTATCTAACCAAACCACTGTTCTATCTCTATCATTGGGAATATCTATAATAGGCAATGGTCCACCACCGTGTTTAAATGTTTTTCCATAAGACATCTTTTCTCTTACCGTGTAACTGTACTGTGTTAATTCATGGGGTCTATAAACAGAAGGGAAAAAATATGTATGACTTGGGTCTATTACATTTATGCGGTATTCACCAGCAGGTACAGAACCAAAATGAAACTCCCCTGCACTATTGGTAACAACTTTACCTTGTGACGTTGGTGCTAATTTACCTATAATTTTTTGTGATATAGTACTTGCAACTACTTGTCCTGTTGTTATATTGACAAGTGTCACATCCATATTGGCTAAGGGTACTCCATCTTCTGCAATGAAAACATGTGAATACGGCGCGATGACAACTGTATCAACCCTTAGACTACTGTCTTGGTCTTTATAATCTACTTCAATTTTCTCACCCGCTTTTACATGCAGTTTCCCATCATTTGGCACACTTACTATACTTAGTGCTTGTAAGTACCCTGTAAATACCCCCGAGTTTGCTGACGTTTCTATGAGATGAATTTGTTCTTTATCCCCCGATGGGGAGCTTACAGTTACTTCTATTTTATCTCGTACATGTATATTACTATTTTGATCACTATCACGTACTTCTATCACGATTAAATCATTCAAATTATAAATTGAAGCATCTTGCATCTGCGCAGCTTGTGTAGTATCAACAATACTACCATCAGGTAAAGTTGGTACCGCTAATGCTTGCCAGTTTCCATTTATATCTAAATATTCACTATTCCCAAGTATTACATTCTCTTTTCCTGTAGGCGAAACTTGTAAAAATCGTATCTTTGCTGTTGTATTTTCTACAGTAAATTGTACGTCATTAGAACTTACGTTTTTATCTACACCATTTACCGTGTAGATAGATGTCGCTGTATTTGAAATAATATCACCAACATTTGCAGCCCAAATAAAAGAGGAAAAGAGAAACATAAACAGTAAAATATACCTAGGGATTTTATTCATTCTGTTTCCCTCTCCTTTCATCTTTTATTCTTTATTTTTGCTGCCTAAGTAAAAATACTTAGGCAAATTTACTTATTGGATTGTTGTCTCTATGTAGGCACACTCATGCGTACCAGCACTTATTGTTCCAAAGTTTGCTGTCACATTTTGACCTGCATTAGTGACTGTATCCGCTGCTATCACTGTACCTGCTGGTGTTAAACAGTTACATGCTGCATCTCTAATCTCAGCACTTACAAATACAACTTCTGCTGGTAAAGCATCTGTTAATGATGCATTTGTAGCACTTGCTGTACCTGTATTGTTTACATCAATAGCAAAACGTAATGTAGCCCCTGGGATACGTTTATCATCTGTATTGTCTGCATCACCTACTATATTATCATCAGGTACACATGAAATCTTAGTTACATCTACTGTTGCAGATGCTACTTCAAATGTACTCAAGTCAGAATGCTTACCATCAAATGCTGCATCTCCTGCTGCATCTCCTGCTGCTTCTGCAAATACAATGTCTACTGCACCTTGATTATCTGCATTACCTGCACTTGAAGTCATAGGTGTCGTTGCTCCATCATTGGTAGCTGTTGCTACTAAAGCAATAGAACCTCTTTCTCCATCTACAGCTGTTGAAGGAATGTCTGCAAAAACATAATACGTTTTTGTTTCATCTTCATTAAAAGTAATAGCCGTATTGGCAATACTACCAGCAGAACATGTTGCATCCACACAAATCTTTACGTCAGTTGCAAAGTCTACACTGTCTGTTTCACCTACATCTAATGTTGCTGAACCAGTTGCCATTTGTGCTGCAGTGAGTACAAAAGTTTGTTGTCCATTGGTATCATTTCTTACTGTAAATGTAAGTGGCTTATTTTCATTAGCAATATTGTCATTTGGTACAACTACAATATTGGCAGCATCTGTAGTTGCTACTATCATATCTACTTTTCTATCCACCACAAATGAATCTTGATTTGAAGCTTCTGCTGTTTGAGCTAGCCCACCAACTTGATAGTTTAGTGTTGCTGTATTGTTTACAGTCACACCATAATCCGTTCCTACTGCATGTGCATTAATAAATCCAAATAGCATTATTGATGCTATTACCGAAATTTTTTTCATGATTAACTCCTTTGTTCCATGATTTGTCCTTGCCTTATCTGTCTTAGACAAGCTCAAACACCTAAATGGTTTCTGAACTTGTCAAAGAAGGCACCTTTCATCCTCAAGCTTAAACCCTTGAAGGGAACATTCAAGTAAATGCTCGCCTCAAGAGTCCGCCACTCTTTTACTTGAGTCTTGCTTTATACTCTACTGTGGTTTTTTTCTTACCTTTAAGCTTTGTAACTACCCATCGGATAGCTGTATATTCTTTCGCTTTAGCACGTCTACTTTTTCTTGTTTTTTTATCTTTAACAAAAAGTTTTTTGGGTTTATTAAATGTTTTTCCACCATCCACAGAATAAGTAATGGTACATTTCTTTTTACACTTGGCACTCCCCTTCACATAAAGCATATGTTTAGGAATGGCATTGATAATACTCAAATTTTCTGCTGTCCCTTTACCACTATTTTTCAAGGTATTGACATATTTAACAACAGCCCCAGGTACAACTTTGCTTGCCTTTAGCCACTTTTCCTTTTTTTTCTTTAATACTTTTTGATACGACTGAGAGGTAATGCTCACTTCAGCATGTACAGAAGCAATCAAAAGTGACGATATCATCATTAACGCTATATATAATTTTTTCATTTTTTTCCTTTGTATCTATTTGTTCTTTAACAAATTTAAAAACCCAATAGTTTCTAAACTTACCAAAGGTTAATTTACCTTCACATCAAATTCCACAGTATGTATGGGGTGCAAAATATTTGTCTGCAGTACATTACCTAAGGGTACGGTGATGTCATTTCCACTCACATGCCCAACATCAGACAATACACTACCATCTAAATGAAGAGTACCACTCACATATGTTGTATCTGTGGGTATTGTGTCTTTAATATTGACTGCATTAAGTAAACCTAACCCCTCGACTGAAGCAACTATTTTGTAGTGTATTGTTGTACCTGTAAATAATTTTGAACTTGAAAGTGTCCCACTTTTTAGCAATTTTAAACGAACATGATTGAGTTCATAGGTACATAAATCACTGTCTACCCCACCCTTGTAACCATCCACTGCAAAATAACTACTGAGCGTATAGTTTTTACCAGGAATACCTGACCCTCCTATAGTTGATCTAGCCTCTATTCCATTACTTGAAGTTTGCCATGTTGCATTCGCAGGTATATCGCTCACAAAAAAAAGTGTAACATTTGTATCAGGATTCAAATTAATATCAGTGATTTGGGTATCTGCGTTGTTAAAAATACCATCACCATTATCAAGATAGATAAGACGATTATTGACATCGGGAGTACTTGAATTTGTATCAGGGATAAGGGTGAAATGGTCTGGTCCATTTCCTAAATTACTCAGTTGAAAGGTTAAAGCCCTTTGTGTCTCAGCATTTTGAACCAGTACATTTGTAGAAGTTTGACATACCATATCTAGTTCAATCACTTGATCTACAGTATCTACCAGTGTATTACTTGTCGAGAAGAAAAGACCCCCGTTTACCTCATAATTGAGTTGAACCACATTGATTATTTGTGTCCCTGCGGCAACACCCTTAGCCATTACAAAGTTACTTAATAACATAAAATAGATAATACCACAACCTAGTTTATTCATTGAGTTTGTTACCTTTATCAAAATTTTTATAGTATACCATATTATTTAATGTAAAAAATATAGATATTGCTAAACAGATAAAAGGTTTAGTTGCAATCTGGCAATCTAAAAAGACCCATGACTTTCTGTCCCTACCTCACAATAGGTTTAGCGTTATCAACTTTATAATATAATTCAATTTCTATTATACTGAAAAAATGTCATATTTTTGTCAAATATGACATTTATATACTTTATTGGGTTCCAAAGTTTTGTGTCCAATAGGCAACTGGTGCAGTCCTTGTCACACCATCACTAAAAATGACATCCGATGTTCCTCTCGCTTCTGCCATACCAAAATCTCTAAAGTTTGGATTCATAATATTTGAACAGTGCCCCGTATGACTTTTCATCCAACCTTCCATAGCTTGTATCCATGCGGTTTCAGAAAGTTTAGGGTATGCCGCGCTATGCGAAATATTTTCACCTGAACGTATCCAATCATAGCCTTGACTATTCATACGTTCAGATGCTGTACTTGCTTTTGCTGGATTAAATGTCTGTCCTGTAATATCACTTTGTGTTCCAGAACCTGCGTGTGTCATATTATTATTTGCTAACATATCATCACTATGTTCTTTTGCAGCATCTTTCAAAAATGTATTCCAAGTAAGGTCACGACCGACTGGACCATTAAATCCTGAAGCGTCATTACATTTAATGCGTAAACTTCTAAGGTGATTTACTACTGATAAGTATTGCTCTTCTATAGAGTCATTTGCATTATAATTTGCTACTACCGACAAGTCTATAGTGAAGTTATTATCTATCATTGGCACAGATGTATTATCTACGACTGCTTTTACATGTAAATTCATTTCAGATAATCCAAGATGAATTTGGGCAATTGTTTTATGTTGATAACTTCTTCCTGCATCCGAAAACTCTTCTAAATACATTTTATCAAAAACATTTACACTTCCTATATTAGAGAAAATATAATTAACTACCCTTCTTCCACCACTCTCATTAAAGTGAATTTGATCCCTATAATAATAATCATCTCTTTGACCACCATTTTGAGCAGGATGATAATCACTAGAATCAGGAGAAGTGTATTCAGGTAAAGATACATCTTTCATATCTAATAGTGGTATTTGAAGTTCATTTGAAATCTCGTTATAGGCTCTTCTAAGTCTTGTGTTTTGAGAATCAGCTGAGGGATGATGTTTAGGTGTCACTAAGAAAAGTTTCGCCTGTGGTTTTGCTAATAATATTTTGACTATCGCTGTCTTAAGACTCTCTTTTAAATCTATATATTCATTAAATTGTCCTCTATCATTTCTCCCTAACCCAAACTCAATAAGCGTCTTTTCACCTGCTTGGCTAATATTTGGGTTTGCACTAAAGCTTTGAAGAGTACATGCCCCTGGAAAATTATCACTTGAGGAAAGGAAGAGTTTACTTGAATACCCAGAACGTACTTCTTCAACAAAGTTAACATTTATTTTTTGGAGTTGTGTTGCATAATACGCCAACATATTTGTGGGCATATCACGATTAGAATCGTGGATGGCAACATACGTTAAATTTCCTTCTACGCCTATAGCAGCATCTTCCAACAATTGTGTTATGTCGCTTATTGTATAATTCACACCAACATTCACTGTTCGATTAACAACAGTAGCACTATTATTCGATGCATCTGTGACAGCATATGTGATACTATATGTACCAACTTTAGTAGTATCTACATTTCCTATAGTTTGAATATTTGCTGTAATATTTCCATCTACATTATCACTTGCTACGGCCCCTGCATCTGTATAAGTCTCTCCCACATGTAAAGTCACACTTGATGTCCCATTGAGCGTAATCACTGGTGCGATAGTATCTACGATCACTGAACCATTACTGTCTCCTCCTACTATATCTGCAGTAAGTGTAGCCCCTGAGAAGTCTTTATACGCATCTATCATGATGTGCCATGTCCCTGCTTGTGGATTGTCCATATTACAAGTCTCATCTGTGTGTAGTCCCTCGTAAGGTCTACAGTCATAGGTAGAAAGTGTAGGTTTTTCTCCATAACGTACAT
>Ga0256824_10000283_pt1 | contig 19017 bp, 19 predicted proteins | sample CV67metaG_FD_191570 | JGI IMG/M metagenome (GOLD analysis project Ga0256824, IMG submission 191570) | Hydrothermal vent microbial communities from East Pacific Rise, Pacific Ocean - CV67 | ecosystem: Environmental > Aquatic > Marine > Hydrothermal vents | place: Pacific Ocean: East Pacific Rise...
GAAGATCTTTTAATTCATACCAGTCATTTAAGTCATTGTGTCTAGTAGTATTAACTGTACCGTTAACATCATTTATAAAAGTTGCAACATCTAGTGGGTATGCTTGAGATAAAACATCATTGAGCTCTCCCTCAGCATCTTGAATTAAACCATTATTAAGAGACTTTTCAATAGAGAACTTGTAGTAAGTTGCGATATTTTTTGCAATATTGATATCATTACGGGATATTTTTAAATAATAGGTACCAACAGTTTGAATATCAAACTCCATGGTGTTGCTCTCTTCTCCATTAGAATGAAGAGGGAAGTAGATACTGCTTGTCTGCATGTAGGTCTCATCTGGATCATAAATCTGAGTATTTAGTCTATACACATAGCTCGCATTCGTTCCAGCTGATATAGACTCTACATAGAGAGTATATATACCAGTTTGGTTTATATCTACCTTGTAGTAATCCACTAAATTATCATTGAGTATATTGATATTATCAGATACCTCTTGTGTTACATTTAGCTCAAGAGCTGAAGCAAACTCACTTACAATGACTCTGACATTTGGAGAAGAGTCATCTTCTGACCCTCCTCCACAACCTGTTAATAAAAAGATGGCGAGAAGTAACCCTGATGTAGTTTTTAGCATATTGTCTCCTTAGTTTTTTTCGTTCGTTGTAAGTTTATAAGCTTTTTCAAAAGCTGTCAAATTCTATTTAATTCATTTATATTTGGTGATTTTTAAAATCTAGGACCGACTCTAAATCCTGCTTCTTGTTCAATTTCACGCATGAGTAATAGTTTACGATTAGCACTTAAATCATCAATATCTTCAATGAAGCTCTCATAATCAGACTGGAGTCCTGAGTTGGCTACGATTTTATCGGCTAAGGCTTTGTTTTCTGGGACTAGAGAGTAGTTTTTATAATCGTGGTATACATTTGTTTCGTCCATATATCCTTGAAAGTCAAAATAGCCTTGGCTTCGGCAGTATGCCATTAAGCTTAGTTTTCCAAGTCCTCGTGGATTTTCATTAATATAATAAGCATAACCTTTCTTCACATCAATCGCAATTGTGTATATTCCGCAGCTTGATTTTTGTAGATAGGTGTGCATGCCCGGTTTAACCTCCATAACCATTCTTCCAGGTCTCTCTTTAATTAAACCAGCAAAAACAATCTTACCCTCTACAACTTCATAAAGAGCTGATGGGTGATTATAGTGGTAATCTATTGTTTCTGCGATATAAACAACATAGGAGTTCCCCTCTTTAAATTTCACCTCGGTTACTTCTGAGACAGATTTGTCAGCATCTGCTAAATTATGATCAATACTTGAGAACTCTGCTCCCATAACAGTCTCCATGGTTGAACAACCACTCATTACTAATGTAATTCCTAGTCCCAGCATTGCTAACACAACTATTTTTACAGTTTTCATTATTTATCCTTGATATTTATTGTTAAAACAAATCATATTATAACTGAATTTATCCTATGGGATATAGTCTAAATCTTAATTAACTTATAGAGTTAGTGTTACAAAACTTCACTCTATAGGATAATATTTGAAAACAAATTTTGATAATTTAAATGATGATGAAATAAAACAATTTTATCTATTAATCTCTTCAAATGTAAAAAAATATCGCCTAGAAAAGGGTTACTCCCAAATGGATTTAGGATTAGAAATTGGCATAAAGTCAGTTGCTTTTTTTTCAAACTGTGAGTCTAACCGCTATAACAAGCATTTTAATATTGAACATGTATATAAACTAGCTAAAGCACTTGATAAAAATATTTGCGACTTCTTTCTCCCTTCAAAAACCTAAATAAAAAACAATTGTTTGACAGCTCTTACAAAGAGTAGTATAGTTTCAAAAACTATAGGGAAAATATTATGTTTTCTGAAATATCATTTTGAGAGTCTATCTTCCCTAATCAATAGTCTTTTGTGAAGCTCATTACATTCATTATTTTTTTATTATCGTCTAGTAATACATGGTAATAATTAGCCTATTTTACTTACTTTAATAATTATATAATTTATATTTCTCCCATACCGAAGAACAGTAGCTATCATTTGTTTGTTGGTAAGCATCACTAACCATTTTTTTTGCTTCTTTTATTGTTGAATATGAATTATCAGACAATATCATTATTTCAGCTTGAGGACATTTAGCCTGTACATATCCATTCGCTACAGTTTTTTTATACCAATATATTGCAGTTCGATAATTTTTCATTACCCCGTAACCATTAGCAAACAAATAAGCAATATTATATTGTGCATCCACAGAACCTTGGTTAGCAGCTTTTTCATACCAATATGCAGCTTTATTGTAATTTTTATATATCCCATGTCCATACTGATTCATAATACCAAGATTATACTGTGCATCTATTTGACCTTGGTCAGCAGCTTTTTCATACCAATATACAGCTTTATGATAATCTTTTTGTCTTCCAAAACCTTCGTAAAACATCTGACCTAAATTATATTGAGCTTCCATATGTTTTTGATTTGCAGATTTTTCATACCAGAAGATTGCCTTATTGTAGTCCTGCTTTACACCATAAGAATCTTTGTACATAGTTCCCAAACTATTTTGAGCATATGCATTACCTTGATTAGCAGCTTTTTCATACCAATATAAAGCTTTTGTATAATTTTGCTTAATACCTATTGCATTATAAAACATGTTGCCTAAATTACTTTGAGCAAATACATTACCTTGTTTAGCAGCTTCTGTATACCAAAATACAGCTTTTTTATAATTTTTTTTATTTTCATATATCATGGCTAAATTATTTTGAGCATCCGAATGACCTTGATTAGCTGCTTTTTCATACCAAAAGATAGCTTTTTTGTTGTCCTTTCTTATACCTAGAGCATTTAGATACATGTATCCTATACTATACTGAGCGGTTACTTGTCCCTTACTTGCTAGTTTTTTCCATAATTTAAATGCTTTTTTATATTCTTGATTGTTATAGGCTTTTAACCCATTTTCATAAACTCCAGCCATTAAGCTCAAAGTTAATAAAATTAAAACAATTACTTTTTTCATATACATTTCCTTGTCTGATTTATATTTATAAATATGATTATATATTGTTTTTATAAAAAAGTAAAACTTTTAAATAAAAATAAAACTAACTATAGTTAGTTGCGAAAGAATTCTTACAAAAATATACTTATGGTTAACTTAACTATAGGTAGTTTTTTATGAAAGAATGTTCAATTGATAATAAAATAATGCTCGATATATACAAACAGATAGGTGTAAATGTAAAAAGAATTCGTAAAGATAAAAAAATATCTCAACTTACTTTAGCTTTGGCTATTGGTCATAAGGCTGTTGGGACCATATCTATGGCGGAACTTTGTATAAACGGAAAGCATTTTAATATAGAACATCTATCCAAAATAGCTGATGTACTTGAAGTAAATATTTGCGACTTCTTTCTCCCTTCAAAAACCTAAATAAAAAACAATTGTTTGACAGCTCTTACAAAGAGTAGTATAGTTTCAAAAACTATAGGGAGACTGTTATGTTTTCAGAAATATCATTTTTAGAGTCCATCTTCCCTAATCAAGACTCTTTTATGGAGTTTATTACCTTCATAATTTTAATTTTAGGTTTTTTTAGAATAGTTGTATTAAGTAAAAAGTATAGATATCTATTTGATTATTTAGAGAGATTTTTTTAAGAATGAGTAAATTAGACATATATTTTTATCTATGCTAGACTTTTCAAAATTTAACTTACATAAGCCATTAGCTTGATGTATACAGGAGAACAAAAATGATAAATGCACCAATGGATGTTTTTAGTGTGATTATACCTATTCTGATAGTCGCTAGCTTGATAGGGATCGCACTAATGATATTTCAAAAAACTTCGCAAAAGAGAACCATCTACGGTTCTGTACTCTTTTTTATTCTAGTATCTGCTTGGGGAGTGTTTAAATATAATGATATTAAAAAAGGTCTTTTTGTCGCATTTGAAAACAACAAGGAGCTTCTATGTGGCTCCTCTACTAAGATTTTAGTATCAAAACATGCAGGTTATATACTCAAAAATGAGATGTTTATAAAAGATGAAAATATTATAGACACACACAAATGTGAGATATTTGAATAATGGTTGAATTTGAAATTGATTGGATGTTCTTTTTTGTACTATTTATTGTGTTTATTACTGCTGGGTTAGTTACTGGCAAAAATGAGCATGATAAAAAACTAGAAAAAGAGAAGCAAGTTGAAATATTAGAAAATATGTACATTATATAAAAAAGATGATTTAAACTTTTTTGACATAAATACAAGCTATAATAAAACAAAATATATTTTATTAGGTTTGATATTAAATGGCATACTCCGAATCAGATACTCGTTCTAAACTAATCGACCCTTGTATAAAGGATAGTGATTGGTTAGAATCTAATATTGTAAGAGAGTATTATTTTACTGATGGTCGTAAGCTTATAGGTGGTAAACGAGGTAAAAGATACTTTGTTGATTATCTACTTACTTACAAAAATACTAACCTAGCTATCATTGAAGCCAAAGCCGAATCTAAAGACCCACTAGATGGTTTACAACAATCTATTAACTATGCAGAGCGACTGGGTATTGATTATGTTTATACTACTAACGGACATAAAATCTATGAACACTCTCTCAAAGATGGAAATGGTAAGTTCATTGAAAACTATCCAACACCTAATGAACTGTTTGAAAGAAAGTATGGTAAAGCAACACCTAAAGCACAAGGTGTAATTACTCATCCATTTCATATTGAGGGAACGATGAAACCTCGTTTCTATCAACAAATAGCAGTTCAAAAAACCATAGAAGAAATTGCAAATGATACAGATAGAATTCTTTTAACACTAGCAACTGGAACTGGTAAAACTTATATAGCCTTTCAAATCGCATACAGACTATTTCAATCTAAATGGAATAGAGATAATAGTGATAGAAGACCTAAGATACTATTTCTTGCTGATAGAAATGTTCTCAAAGACCAATCTATGAATACCTTTAATCCATTAGAAAAAGATATTGTTGAGATAAATGGAAAAATCATCAAAAAAAGAGGTGGTAAAGTTCCAACTGCTGGTAATATATTTTTCGCTATCTATCAATCTATTGCAGAGAATAAAAACAGAGTTGTAGATACTTCAGAGGAAGAACACGAGGATGATGTAACTGCATATTATAAACAGTATCCACCTAACTTTTTTGATTTAATCATTATTGATGAGTGTCATCGTGGTTCTGCCAATGATGAGAGTTCTTGGAGAGATATTTTAAATCACTTTGGTAGTGCAGTTCACTTAGGATTAACAGCAACACCAAAGAGAGATGATAATGGAGATACTTACAAATACTTTGGCGACCCTATCTATGAATACTCTCTCAAAGATGGTATCAATGACGGATTTTTAACACCGTACAAAGTTAAAAGAATTCAAACAAATATAGATGAGTATAGATTTGACCCTAACGACATTATAACTGGTGAACTGGATAAACATATAGTAGAGTTAGATAAGTTTGAGCGAGAGGTAGTGATACCTAAGAGAACGGAATTAATAGCAAAAACGATTCTTCAAAATATGAATCCTATGGATAAATCTATAATCTTTTGTGTAAACCAACAACATGCTTTAGATATGAGGATAGCGATAGACAAGTTTAAAATTATCAAAGATAATAACTACTGTGTGAGAGTTACATCTGATGAGGGAGATATAGGTAGAGATTTTTTAGAGATGTTTCAAAATAATGATAGAGATATACCTACAATACTCACAAGTTCAAAAATGCTTACAACTGGTGTAGATGCCAAAAATGTTAGAAATATTGTACTAACTGCCCCTATTAAATCAATGACAGAATTTAAACAAATCATTGGTAGAGGAACGAGAGTATTTGAGGGCAAAGATTTCTTTACTATTATGGACTTTGTAGGAGCTACTAATTTATTCTATGACCCTAAGTGGGATGGAGAAGATGAACCACAACCACAAAAGGGTGGCAAAGATAAAGGAACTGGTGAAGATGATGGTAATCTACCAACAGAACCACCTAAAGTTGAACCACCTACAAATGGAAAAGTAATCATAGATATTAAAGGTAAAAAACTCAAAGTTATCAACATTGAAACAACCTATGTTGGTATGGATGGAATACCTTTAAAAACAGAGGATTACCTAGAACTACTCATAGGTGTACTTGGTAAGTTTTACAATGATGAAACTGGATTAAGAGATATATGGAGCAATCCAACCAATAGAAAAGATTTACTCAACAAACTAAAAGAGATGAATATAGACGAATCTCAACTCAATGATTTAAAAGTTATTTTTGAAGCTGAGGATAGTGATATATACGATATTTTAACTCATATCTCTTTTAACTTAGATATTAAAACTCGTGCAGAAAGAGTTATATCAGTAGAAAATTCAGAGTTTATTGAAAGATACCATACTGATAAAGCTAAAGAATTTATAGAGTTCATACTAGAAAGATATAAAAAATATGGAGTTAAGGAACTAGAAGATAATAATTTATCTACTCTTATAGAAGCGAGTAGTATAGATAAATCTGTATTAAAAAACTCATTTGGTGCATTGAAAGTTAGAAGTGAATATTTTGAATTACAAAAAGAGATTTATAGATGAAAAATGATTTTATAATTACTCAATGTATAGAAAACTTAGCTCCTGTAACAAATGGTGAAAATCAAGAAATATATATAGAAATTTTAAAACAAGGGGTTACTGATAGTAAAGTAAAAAATATTGCTCTGTCTGGTTCATATGGTTCAGGGAAGAGTAGTATTATCCAAAAACTTCTTTCTTCTCTTTCTCAAAAAGATAAAGAAAAATATCTTGAAATATCTTTAGCAAATTTTGATAATAATGTAAAACCAGAAGAGGAAGAACAACATATAGAAAAAAGTATCTTACAACAGATATTTTATAAAGTACCTAAGCACGAATTACCATATTCAAAACTTGAAAGAACTGAAGAAAAAAGTGAAAATAGTATTATCGGAACTACAATTACATTTTTTATTTGGATAGTTTCTTTTTATACTTTTGTAAAAACAAGTGAAATGAAAAAACTTCTTGTTGATGTATTTGCTTTTCAAGATATGAATATACAAACAATATTTTTTTTATTTAGTCTTCTACCTCTTTTAATTTCTACAGCATATATAGTATATCTTGTAGTGAAAAAAACTGCGACCATTAAATTGAATAAGTTATCTTTTCAAGGAGTTAATTTAGACATTGAAAATGCAAAAGGTTCTCTTTTAAATCAACATCTTGATGAAATTTTATATTTTTTTGAAACAACCGCATATGAAGTATTAATAATTGAAGATTTAGACAGACAAGATGGAACAAAAATATTTCAGAAATTGAGAGAAATAAATACTCTTTTAAATAATTATACAAAAATTAATAAAAAAAAGAAAATCACCTTTATTTATGCAGTTAAAGACAGTATATTTACAGGGGAAGAAAGGACAAAGTTTTTTGAATTAATAATACCAGTCGTTCCTATAATTAACACAAGTAATGCCAAAGATATATTGATAAATAAATTCAAGAAGATGGGAATATTAACTGAAGTAGGAGAAGACTTTTTAAAAGATATATCATACTATATTCACAACTATAGACAGCTAACAAATATTGTCAATGAATTTTGTGTATATCAACAAGCATTAAAAAACACAAGAGACTATAAAAAGCTTTTTTCTTTAATTGTATATAAGAATTTTTTTCCACAAGATTTTTCTGATTTACAAAATAGAATAGGTAAACTTTACAATATCTTTCATATAAAAAAACAAGAAGTTCAAAGTCAAATAATGTCAATATTAAATGAAGAGCTAAATGTACTAAAGGAGAGGTTAGATAGTCTTACAAAAGAACATTTAAATGATGAAAAAGAGTTGAAAATAATATTTGCAACAAAACTTTTTACAGAGGTTAATAATTTAAAGCTATTTTGGAAAGATAATGTTCCTGTAACCACTCAGGAACTTATAGATGATGATGAACTGTTTAATAACTATGTTATCAAAGGAGGTACATACAATTATTATTATAGTCAACACAATCAAACAACTAGTGCAAATTTCAAAGGTGATAAATCAGGTAATTATGAAAGAAGACTAAAAAAATTAAAAGATAAACTACTAGAAGAAAATAATGAGATTAGTCTGCAAAAAGAAGTTTTAGAGAATAGAATAAGAGAAGTTAAATATGAGAAGTTATCTAAACTACTTACTAGAAAAAATAATGGAAATCTATTAGATATTATAAATTTAAATGAGTTAGAAAGTGAAAATATAAAAGAAGAGGATAAAAGGAACTGGAAGCTTATTAAAAGACTTTTAGAATATGGGGATATAGATGAAGATTATAGTAGATATATTTCATATTTTCATGAAGGAGAACTAACAAGAGAGGACTATGATTTTATTACTAAAGTTAAAGATAGTGATAGTTTAGAATTTTCATATAAACTTACTAATGCTAAAGTAGTTATAAGTGAATTGAGTATAAATGATTTTAAAAATACCATAGAAAATTTTGATTTAGCAGAATATATTTTATTAAATGATAGTAAAGTCAATTCTCAAAAAAGAAAATATTTCATAAATGCTTTATTGGATAATACTAATGATAACTTTACTATCAAACTTATAGAAAAAAATCTTGATAATAATGATATGTTATCAATTATTTTAGAAGAAGCTAATAAGAAATCATTGATAAGTAAAGTTTTTGAAGTTATGCAACCTAGTAGTTTCAAACCTCTTATTATCACTCTTCTTAAAAACTTAAGTACCTTAAAACTTGTAAAAAAAGACAAAGAATCTTTTAATACTTTACTGCCTGATTATCTATTCGATATATACAATCAACTGAGTAATAAAAAGATTGTTAATGATTATATTCGCATAGAGAAAATTATCTTTCATGAATTAACAGACTTAAAATACAAACAAGATAATGAACTATTTAAATTTATATATGAAAATAATTTATATCTATTAACATACCAAAATATTAAATCAATACTCATAAACATCGTTGACTTTAAAGAATCAGAAGAGACAATATTAAAATTATTAAATTTAACCACAATAAGAAAGACTGAAGCAAAAAAATTAATTACTATGATAGATGAAAATATCAACTCGTATTATGAAGATTGCTTTAGGATATTAGATGAAAATAGTAAAGAGTCTGAAGAAATATTACAATATTTATTAAATCATAAAAGTTTAAAACAAGAATATAAAACTGAAATTATAAAAAAATCTGAAAATAAAATTGCTAATATTTCAACTATTGATGATACAAATTCGTGGTTAGCTTTATTTAAAGAAAATAGAATTAAATCTAATTGGAATAATATATTATACTACTATAATGAGTTGGATTCTCCAAGTATAGACAATACCTTAATAGATTATTTGAATATTAAAGACAACTATATTGAGTTAGGAAAATTTAAAATTAATAATGAAAAAGAGTTTAATAAACATGAAGTCCTAAGTCCCTTTAATAAGAATTTGATTTTATCTGAAAACTTAAGTGATGAAGCTTATGAAACTTTAATTCAAAGTGTTTGGTTTATTAGCTATAAAGACCTTGAATTAGAATATTTGAGTGAATCTAAAATCAATGCTATATTGTCAACTAAAATATTAAGTTTAACTCAAGCAAATATAGATAGATTAAAAGAGTATTTTACTCCAAAACATATTACTTTAATTGAAAACTTCAAAGAAGAGTTTTTAGAAGATTTTAGAACATTTACAATAGATGGAGAAGATATTATAAAAATTTTAAATTCATCTACACTTACAAAAGAAGATAAGTTTAAACTCATTGAAGAGTTAGATAACTCTGTACTTGATGATGATGTAAATTTAAAAGAGAAAATTTCTAAGATTTATATTGATGAACAAAAAGAGATAGAGGATATTAGCTTATTTGATAAGTTATTTCATGGAGAAAATCAGTATGATTTAGAATTGTTAATACTCCAAATACCATACATAGATGAATGTTCAAATATTCAAACATATCTATCAGAATTCAGTTCTCCAATTTGTGATTTATTGGAACATAGTGGAAAATCTTTGTATTTAAACAATACCCAACTTCATCAAAAATTAGTTACTTTACTGAAAACAAAAGATTGTATCAGTTCTTTTAGAGATGAAGATACATTATTACACAGAAACAAAATAAAAGTTAATAGAAAAAGAGGATAATTTTTGGAAAGTAAAATAAACAGAATAATTGATAGATTATGGAAAGATGATGGAATTAGTGGTGCTATGCACTATACAGAACAGATAAGTTGGGTGCTATTTTTAAAGTTTTTAAATGATTTAGAAGAATCAAAAAATGAAAATGCTGAACTTGATGGGGAAGATTACACTTATATTTTGGATGAAAAATACAGATGGGATAACTGGGCTTCTCCTAAAGTAGATGGAAAAATTGACCTTATCAATGCAAAAAGTGGTGAAGATCTCTTGGAGTTTGTAAATAAAGAATTATTCCCATATTTAAAAGGGTTTAAATCAATCACACAAGACCCTAAATCTATTAAGTATAAAATTGGTGCTATCTTTGAATTTTTAGAAAATCGTATCGCAAATGGACATACCCTAAGAGATGTATTAGATATTATTGATGAATTGAGTTTTCAGAACCATAATGATACATTTGAGTTATCGTTAGTGTATGAAAAACTTCTAAAAAATATGGGTGGAAGTGGTACATCAGGAGAGTTTTATACACCTCGTTCTCTTATTAAAGTTCTTTCAGATGTTGTAAACCCACAAATAGGACAAACCGTTTATGACCCAGCAGTAGGAAGTTGTGGGTTTCTTATAGAAGCTTACAACCATATAAGATATGAAAATATTGCAGAAAATAAACAAAGAGAACTTTCAACAGAACAACTGAAATTTTTAAGTGAAGATACATTCTTCGGAAATGAAAAAACACCTTTAGGGTATGTTATGGGTGTAATGAATATGATACTTCATGGTATTGAATCACCAAATATTTCAAAAGCCAATACTCTTACAAAAGACATCAGAGGACTAGAAGAAAAAGATAGGTTTGATTGTATCTTGGCAAATCCTCCTTTTGGTGGAAAAGAAAATGATAGTATCCAACAAAACTTTCCTATAAAATCAAATGCTACTGAGTTATTATTTTTAGAACATATGATGAATTATTTGAAATTAAATGGTAAGTGTGGCATTGTTATTCCTGAGGGTGTTTTATTCAAAACAAGTAAAGCTTTTAACTCTGTCAAAAAAGAGCTAGTAGAAAGATTTAATATTCATACTATCCTTTCTCTTCCCGCAGGTGTTTTTTTACCTTATAGTGGTGTTAAAACAAATGTTCTTTTCTTTGAAAGAAATGGTTCTACATCAGATATATTTTACTATGAAGTAAATCCACCTTATAAACTTACAAAAAACAAACCTATAAAATACGAACATTTTCAAGAATTTTTAAATATATGGAAGAATAGAACAATAACAGACAACTCTTGGATTATCAATATAGATGGTATGGAGAATTATGATTTATCTGCAAAAAATCCGAATAATACGGAAGAAATTAAACACAAATCTCCAATTGAATTAGTAGAAAATATTAAAAACAATAATGCTCAAATAAATGATTTAATGTATGATATAGAGTCTATAATAGTAGGCAAAAATATAAATGAGTAAAATATATAAGCTTACTGATATTATTAGTTTTATTGGAGGTTCTCAGCCACCAAAATCTACTTTTTCATATACTAAAAAAAAAGATTATATTAGGTTAATACAAATAAGAGATTATAAAACAGACAATCATATTGTCTATATACCAACGAGTAGTACCAAAAAGTTTTGTGAAGAAGATGATATTATGATTGGTAGATATGGACCACCTGTATTTCAAATTATGCGAGGATTAAAGGGTGCTTATAATGTAGCACTTATGAAAGCTGAACCAAAATCAAATAAAATTTTGAAAGAATACTTATATCTTTTTCTTCAAAATCCATCTATCCAAAATTATATAACTAGTCTTTCTCAAAGGTCGGCAGGTCAAAGTGGTGTCAATAAGACAGCATTAGAAGAATATGAAATATTATTGCCAACATCCATTGAACAACAAAATATTATCTCAAAAATAGATTCTCTTTTTAAAAAAATTGATACCTCAATAGTTCTCCATCAAAAAAACATAGATGAAACTAATGCATTTATGGGAAGTGTTTTGAATGAAGTTTTTGAAGAACTAAATATTAATGAATTTATAAAACTGAAAAATATTACTTCAAAGATAGGAAGTGGTTCAACCCCAAGAGGTGGACAAAAAGCTTATAAAACAGAAGGTATAAGCTTAATAAGAAGTATGAATGTTCACGATAATGGTTTTAGAGAAAAAGGGTTGGCTTTTATAAATGATGAACAAGCAAAAAAACTTGCTATTGTAACTCTCCAAGAGAATGATGTGTTATTAAATATAACTGGTGCTTCTGTCGCTCGTTGTTGTATAGTAGATAAAAACTACTTACCTGCTAGAGTAAATCAACATGTATCTATACTCCGATTGAAAGATGAAATGCTTCCAAAATTTTTACATTACTACTTAATAAGCCCAACTATCAAAACAGAGTTATTAAAAAGTTCATCAGGTGGTGCAACAAGAGAAGCTATAACTAAAACTATGTTAGAAGAGTTTCAAGTTCCAGTAGTACCTCTTTCACAACAAGAAAATATTGTAACCTACCTAGATAAAATTTCACAAAAAATAGAAAAAATAAAATCTGTTCAAAAAGAAAAGATGGAGAGTTTAGTAGCATTAAAAGCTTCCATTTTAGACCAAGCATTTAAAGGAGAATTATGAGATTATTTAACATTGGTAATGAAGCATTAAATGAAGTGAATCAAAAAGCTTTTAAACTAGAACGAGAGATTCAAGAACTTACAGAACAGAACTTAGGGATGATTTTTGGTTATCAGTTTGTAAAGAGTGAATATGCTTTAAATAACTTCAGATTAGATTCTCTTGCATTTGATGAGTCTAGTAACTCTTTTGTGATTATAGAGTACAAGAGAGATAAAAACTTTAGTGTAATCGACCAAGGGTATGCTTACCTATCATTGATGTTAAATAATAAAGCTGATTTTATCTTAGAATACAACGAATGTATGAATAAAAACCTTAGAAAAGATGATGTAGATTGGTCGCAGTCAAAAGTGTTATTTGTAGCACCGTCTTACACTCTATATCAAAGAGAATCTATCAACTTTAAAGATTTACCAATTGAACTATGGGAGATAAAGCAGTTTGAAAACTCTACTGTTATGTACACACAGATAAACCCTACTAAATCAAGGGAAAGCATTCAAACAATATCAACTGATACAAATATCCAATCTGTCGCTAAAGAGGTTAAAACATACACAGAAGAAGAGCATTTAGAGGGGAAATCTCCAGAGATAGTTGAACTGTATGAAACTCTTAAAAGAGAGATTTTAAACTTAGGTGATATTCGAGTAAAACCTAACAAACAAAACATTGCTTTTGTTGGTAAGCGAAACATTGTGGATATAGTAATCCAAAGTAAAAAAATCAAAATGTACTTGAATATGAAATATCCTGATATTGATGATTATAAAAATATAGTAAGAGATATAACTGGTATAGGTAGTTGGGGGAATGGAGATTGTGAAGTGAATTTTAGTAGCATGGATGATATAGACTACTTAATTACTTTAGTGAAACAATCTTATAAACAAAATGGGTAACTATGAAGACAATTAGTGAAATGGAAGATATTTTTAAACAAACTAATTTACAAGTAAATATACCTTGGCTTACTAATCATCAAAATATTTTTATGTTAAATAAGCAGTATAAAGACGATATTTACAAAGAGTGTAATATCTTGATAGATATATTTTGTATGCAACAAATAAGAGAGGTTGCTTATGCCCTTTCTGAAGAATCTGAAGTTTATATTGATGGTAAACTTTGTGATTATGAAACTATCATTGATAAGTTAGAAGTTGATTTTAATCTATTTGTACTTCGTGCAGGTGAAGATTATATTAGTTCAGATTTTTATATTGATGATTCTGAGGAAAGCAAAAGAGCTATTATTAATTTTTTAATTGATGAAAACTACCATAAAGTAGTTCGTGTACTAGAACAACACTATAAGAATAATCAAAAATTATTAGAAAATTTGATGGAAGATTTTTGGATTTATCCAAGGTATCAAGAGGCTATTTCAGAGATACAATCCATTGAAGATATGTTTGATTACCCTGAAATTGTAAAAATTCACGAATGGGCTGAAGGTGGATTTAGCATATCTGGAGAACAATAGGCTTCTTTCATTTTGCTAATTTCATAAATATTATTGCAATTTGTAATGAAATTTAAGCTATTTGTTTATCTTTGCTATTTTACCTATATGAATTCAATTAACACAATTATTACTAAAATAACAGCAACTTTTATGAAACGGTATAGGTACGAGATTACAGAAAATGAACTTGCAATCATTTTGAATATTAAGCCAAATTTATTCATAGAGTATATCAGAAATCATAAAATACCGTATAAGCAAATATGTGATTTGTGCTACATTTATAAGATTGATATTAATAAATTATTTTACAACCAACAACTTTCTCTTACTACTGATAGATATAAAATCCAGTATTTTCATAAAACAACTATTAGCCTAGATACAGGATTTATGTAAATTCACAATTTACTTCAGAATACAAATTGTAAAATCAACTGTAAAATATTTGTAAATTTTGCTGTAAAATCAAAATACAGTTTTAATATTTTACAGCCTGCCACACGATAAAAATCAATGTCACTCAAAAAAGGAAACAGGTGAAAACTTGTTTCCAGCCTCTGCAAAAAAAACTTTACATACCTCATCTTACAATTTATATGTCACACTTTTATCTGATTTGTATAACAATTCAATGAAGCGGTGACTCAAACATCCGAACCAAATTGACCTCATACTAAGTACATTTACAGATAAGGTATGAAGCTAACTAACGTGTAGATTCAGTTACTAGTAACCACTGACAAAAAAGTTATAGAAGCTGTGTTGATGATGAATCAATATGTTTTATGTACATACTTCGGTTAGCATAGTTGCGGATGCCGATCAACGAATCTGGGCAGATTTATTTAACAAAAAACTTGGTGCATAGTCAAACTAATATAACAGAAGGAGAGAATTTTGAGAGGAAGTGTGTATTTTCAAACAGCACAGCTGGCAAAGATTATTTTCAAAGAGGGTAGTTTAAAAGTAGATAGGGTTAATCCAGAACATGAAGATTATCAATGTGTAGCTTCTTTTTCAACGATGGAAGCCTACCGTCAGATATGGAATAATTTTGGTAAATATTTGAGAGAAGTCTGGGATATTAGAAATTTTGAAAAAGTTGAGAGTATATATGTTGAAGATTATATTGATATGAAAATCTCAGATGGTTGTAGTAAACAATATATAGAAAAAATTAGTGCTGCATTTTCGAAGCTTGAGATTGCTTTACGAAAATTTAATGCTGAGTATGCAAATAGAAAAATCATATTCAATTTTAAAAAGAAAAGTCTAGGTATAGCATTACACAAGAAAAGTGGAAAACTGGAGTCAAATTGTCAAAATCGTGCTTATTCTGAGCCTGAGAAAATTATTGGAAATCTTGATAATCCTTTATTTAAGTTGGCTGCTAGTATTCAATATGAGGGTGGAGCTAGATATAAAGGGATTAAAAAAATTAAAATGAATCACTTGAAAGGAACAAGAGTAGATGAAGTAAGTAGTAAATTAGTTGGTGTAATAGAAACTAAAGAAAAGGGTGGAAGAATTGGTGATGTACTTGTGAGTATAGATACATATAAAGCCCTAAAAAAAGTACTTGAAAGGGAAAAAGTGTTTAAAATTGATTATAGAAACTATGCAAGAGCTATACGAGACTGCTGTCTATCATTAGGTGTCGAGTGTCATGGAAGTCATGGGTTCAGGTGGAACTTTACGAAAAAACGACTCATTGAATATCAAAATATTGGATATTCCTATGATGATTCCTTATCCAAAGTGAGTTTTGAGATGAAGCATAATCGAAAAATTATTACAGAACATTACCTTGGATAAGTGCAAAGTCCATATTTAGGGGGTTTGATTCTTAAATATTTCTTGAATTTAACAAATATTTTATCATGCTATACCCTTTGCTCAATAAATTTGGGACAAAAATAAAGGATATTGTATGCTAAATACATATACTACTATAAATCAAATTCTAACTGCTCCGATAAAGCAGTCGCTAGCTGCTGCTCGTTCAATTTTTAAAACTGAAGATTTAGTTGATCTACTAGTTGAAAATCAAATTCAAGAACTTTCAAAAATTAGAAAGAAGCATCCGGAGTTACCGAGAGTTGTAGCGATTAGAATTGCACTTTTGAATTCTGCTGTTAAACTACAAAATAATAAACATAGTGAAAAATATTGTTTAGCTAAAGTAAAGAAAGCAAAAGCAAACCCTCAACAGGAGTGGCTAACTATTCATAAATCTTTTGTCATAGATCTAGCAAATAAACAAGCGAGTTTAAGAGAAATAGAGAAAGCTATTTTTTATCGATTTCATCATAAAATTTCACATTCAAAAATTGCAGAGTTTTTAAAAGTGGAAGGAGAAAAGCATGTTCTATAGCACTAAGATATTTGAAGATGTGTTTTTAAACAAGGCTAATAGTGCAATTTATGTTCACGGTACAAAATTATGCTCAAATATAGAAGATTATACACTCCTTAAAGATTATGCCATTCTTTTAAATAAAAATCTTCAAAATAACAGAAATTTAGAGCAAAAAGTTTCACTGAATTTTTGTGTTGATATACAGCATAGAATTAAGCAGTACTCATATATGTCAAGTGGAACTTACTCTAGAGATTATAATACTTCAAATAGTGTCAATGTAAGTATTGAGATAAGCATTGTACAAAAAAGATCAATTAAATCATTATGCATAATAGTCAATGCTATTGCATATCATATGTCTAAAATTGATATAGATGCATTTTTGCATCAATTGCAAAAGTTTGACGGCGAAAGAAAAGGTAATCATTCTTTTATTTATAAATTTGGAATTAATGGGCCAAATGATGAGTTTTTAGTGTCCATTGGTGAACTATATATTAAAGAAAGTACTACTGATTCATTAGGAGCTATACATGTTTCCTAAAAGAGGGCTGAGTCCTAAAGGTTTTGAATTATGAAACGTTATTTAAAAACTATTGAAGCTGCTACATACTTATCGGTAAGTAAGAGCTTTTTAGAAAAAAATATGGGGCATTTATTTAAGAAAGGCAGTCATTATTTTCAGCATAATGATGCACGTTTAACGAGATGGGATGCGGATGCATTAGATGGATGGATACAAGGTGTTGTAATTGCAAAAATGAGTTCTGAGAACAGTGAGATTTTGCAACAACTACTATAATAAGGTATACTACTTTTCTACTAAAAGTGGTATGGCTTTCTTTATATAAGGAATCATATGTATACAAATAAAGTAAAATCAGTGCTCCGCAATAAAAAAAGTGGAAATATAGTGCTGCGTTATTTTGATAATTTAGGCCAGGTCAAGCAAAAACAAATTAATCTGCCACACACAAAAAGAAATGTTAAGAAGATGTGGCGAGAAATTGTTCCAGCTTTTGAAATCGAACTACAAAAACGAGTTCAAGAGGCAGAGCTAAAAGAATCAAAAGAAAAAGTTGATTCTCGGTTGTGTGTTTATACTCATAAGTATCGCGAACAGCTTAAGGCTGTGCAGCATACTAAAGAGAAAACACATGCAGGTAGAACGGTGCGAATGGAAAAATATTTTGGATATGAATGTAAGCTCGAAGAAATTACAGAACTCCAAATTGAAGAGTTCTTTCAAACATTAACATGTAAGCGTGTAAGTAAGCTTGATTGGTTGGTTCCTGTTCGTAAAGTTTTTGAACTAGCAAGAAAAGCTAATGCAATTGAAAAAAATATAGTCAATAGTTTTAAACTGCCAATAGAAAACAGTGATGAAGACACTTTAGCAGTTGAACCATTTTCTACAGAAGAGATAAAAAAATTGTTGGCAAGCTCATCAGGAACAGAACTTCATAACTATCTTGGTATCGCATTTCATATTGGAGCTAGACCTCAAGAGATAGTAGCATTAAAAATTGATGATATTGACTTTGAAAATATGTTAGTTCATATTAGTAGAGCAATTACTCATGGAAAGTATAAAAAAACTAAAACTGATGGTTCAACAAGGTCTGTACCTCTACCTAATCAGGCAAAAAAGTTTTTTGAAGAACAAATAGAATTTGCAAAAAGTAAGGGAACTACTTTTATATTTAGTTTCTCTAATGGAATGCGATTAAATGATATTTCAGATATTAGAGGTAGAGCAGATAGAAAAGGTCCATGGTATGCTCTTATTGAGAAGTCTGAAGTGCAAATGAGAGATTTAAGACAAACAAGACATACTTTCGCTGTTCAAGCCATAAAGTCTGGAATGTACACATTACAAGAAGTTTCAGCAGTTTTGGGGCATAGTTCATTAAGTATGCTCTTTAGGCATTATGGTAAGCACCTAGGGAAGTCGCATCTGAAAATAAATCGTGAAGTAGATATATTTGACGGTTTGGGTTACTTTTTGGGTTACTCTGAGGAAAAAACTGTTAATAAAAAATAATTGAAAACTCTTGAAACACTGTTGTAGTGGTAGTTGGAGGTGGTGCTCGATGTTGGACTTGAACCAACGACCACCTCCATGTCATGGAGGCACTCTACCACTGAGTTAATCGAGCTATTTTAACTACGAAATTTTACCCAAAAATCCTTAAACTAATTTTTTTCAC
>Ga0256824_10000284_pt1 | contig 18981 bp, 12 predicted proteins | sample CV67metaG_FD_191570 | JGI IMG/M metagenome (GOLD analysis project Ga0256824, IMG submission 191570) | Hydrothermal vent microbial communities from East Pacific Rise, Pacific Ocean - CV67 | ecosystem: Environmental > Aquatic > Marine > Hydrothermal vents | place: Pacific Ocean: East Pacific Rise...
GCTGAGCGCTTCAAATGCTGGGATAGGCGCTATCTTTGCAACATGGGGTTTTTCTCCTGATGGTGGCGATAAAATCACAGTGAAACATCCCCAAGAGATAATAGATATAGTTTTATAAAATTTTATGATAAAATAGTTTATTCTAAAATAGAGGAATGATTATGTTTGAGAGTGATTTACTTTTAGCCTTTGTATTTATGGCTCTTCTGTTTCTACGACAAATTATTATTTTGAAACGGCCTAATAAAATAAACTATGCTCCACTTATGATAGGTATAGGAGCGATTAGCTCTGTCGTACACTTTATAATCCATCCTGATGCTAGTGATGTTATATTACTTCTACGCGAATCTTTTTTCCCCCTTTTAGTGGCTCTACTACTTTATATTGTAATGAATATACTTCATCAGACACAGGTTTCCGAAAATGCAAGGACTCAAGATAGGTTTACAGAAGAACTCATTAATCAAGTAACACAGTTAAAAGAGTTTGTAGCTGGTTTAGAGGATAGAATGACAACTCTCTCTGCTGAAGATAGAGATGCCCAGAATGAGGTAAGAGAAAAATTCAAAAAAGATATTCAAGCACTTGATACTATACAGATGAATCAAGCAGCATTTATGGAAAAATTTGATGCTATGGAGAGTTGGAATGCAGATGTTGCAAAAGAGTTTGAACACTTTAGAGAAACACAGATGCCAGAACTCAACAACGTGGTGCACAAACACATAGATATACTGAGAGTTTCTGAACAAGATCACTATAATAAACTTCATAAAACTCTCCAAAAAGCAGTTGAAAGTCGCTGTGAGATGAGTGAAGATATGGAAGAGCTAAAAGAAAAACTTAGCAGTATGAAAAATATCTCCAATGATATAGCAAAATCAATTACACAACACACTCTCCAGCAACTCTCTGGTGTAACTAAATCATATGAGAACCAAATAATGACTCTCAAACAGCATACAGAGAGTGTCAACATATCACTTCAAGAGGGTGAGAGTAGGCTTTCAAATATAAAAGGGCAGAGTGAAATGATAATGAAGCAGATGCTCCTTTCTTCAAATAAGATGAATGAACTTGAAAAACAGAATCATGGACTACATGATATCTATACAACTATTAATGAGTTGATGCAAGATATAGACAGAATAAAATCAGACTATAAAGAAGCGAAAGAAGAACTTAGTTTAATCTCAAGAAATTTAAAATCATCCAATGATGAGCAGATAGATGCAATGAAGGAGCAGGTTGAATCGATGAGTGATACTTTAAGTAAAAAAATTGATGAGTCTTTAGAAAAACTTCATGAGCATTATCATATCGCAGAAGATGACATAACACAAAGTGTCCAGATTTTAGCTAAACAAGCACAACTAAAAAGCGGTTATTCTTCTTAAAGAGTTATAAGGGTTGGGCTTGGTTTACCTATGTGGTAGCCTTGTGCATAGTCGATGCCCATCTCGGTAATAATATCAAGTATATCTTGGTTTTCAACATACTCAGCTACTACTTTTACACCAAGTGTTTTAGCTAAAGAGACAATGGACTTAACAACAAGCTGGTCTTTTTCACTATTGACAATGTTTTTAATAAAAAATCCATCTATTTTTATAATATCTAAATTGATATCTACTAGGCGGGAAAAATTAGAATTTTCTACTCCAAAATCATCAATAGCAATAGAAAACCCCATACCTTTAAGTGCGCTTAACTCTTTTTGAATAGCTTTATTATCTATGGAGACTGTTACATTTTCCAATATTTCTAAGGTGACTCGTGAGGCATCTATATTGTAGAGTTCTAATTTTTGTTTGAAAAAGTTGACAAGATAACCTTCTAGTAAATCTCGTTGTGCGATGTTGATTGAAAAATTATAGTTATTTTGAGAAAAGAATTGAAAACTTTTTTGAATTATTATTTTAGATATCGAGCTTGTCATACCAAGTTTTTCTGCAGCATCAAGAAAGAAAATAGGAGCTAAAACCTCTTCTTTGTAGTGTGCACGTGCAAGTACTTCATACTTAATTATTTTGTTACTCTTAATATCTAAAATTGCTTGATAGTAAGGAAAAATTTGGTCATCTCTAATAAGCTCTTTTGTAACATTAAGCCATTTAATAATCTCCTTCTCTTCAAGGATAGAATGGTCATCTATATCATAAAAGAAGTAGTAACGGCTTCCAATTTTTTTAGCATTACCTAGTGCATACTCTGCATCTACAGTTGAATCGCTATTTTTATTAATTTGGGATATACCTATACTAAAGTTTATCTGTATATCGATACCCTCAATTTCAAGACAGCTTATATCATAGTATGCTAAAGCCTGTTCACAGAAGTTTTTTATATGTTCATGGTTTGTAGAGCTAGATAAAACTGCAAACTTATCAGCTTCTAGCTTATAGAGTTGCATATCATTACTTAGGTGTTTAGCAAGAGTAATAGCTACTTGTGAGAGTAGTTTACTTGTAAAAATTCTTCCATACTGCTTGAGTATTAGTGAGAGTTGAGTAATGTCAAAAACTATAAGAGTTTTATAAATTGCTAAATCTATATCTTCTTCTAATTTTAAAAAATTGTATAGACCAGTTAAAGAGTCCCTATAGAGGTTCTCTTTAATAATAGTAGTTTGAGCCTCAACTCTCTCTTCTAAATGACATTTATAGTCCTCAAGCTCTTTAGCTCTGTTAATGTTGTTAACTGATTTGTCAATAAGGTATATAAACTGATCTAAATCAATAGGTTTAAGAAGATAACCTTCAATACCTGCTTTTATAGTACTTTCAAAATATTCTGGATTATTATATGCAGAGAGAACTAAAATGGTAATATCTTGATCTAACTCCCTTATTGCAAATATCATATCAATGCCATTCATAATAGGCATATTGATATCTGTAATGATTATGTCAAAATCACCTTTTTTAAAGGTATTAAAACCCTCTTGACCATCTACTGCTATTGTGATATTATCAAAAAATAGACTTAGTGTTTCAAGAGTTGATTCTCTTGCAAACTCATCATCTTCTATATAAAGTAGTTTTAAGTTTTTAGATTCTTCTGTTAAGGTTTTAATTTTATTAAAAGTAGTCATCTATCTCCCTTTAGCACTAAGAGTTATTTTAAATAGTGCTCCGTTATCTACATTGCTTACTGTTAATTTTCCGTGACAATGTTCTTCAATAATGAGTTTGCTCATGTAAAGTCCTAAGCCTGTTCCATTTTTTTCAGATTTTGTTGAAAAGTAAGGATCAAATATTTTATCGAGAATTTCCTTAGGTATACCACCTCCATTATCACTTATCTCTAAAATATGACCATCTTTGTTTGAGTATGTAGCTAATTTTATAAAAGGATTAGAAACTTTTTTCTCTAAAAGTATATCTTCAGAGTTTTTAATAAGGTTTAGAACTACTTGCTTTAGCTCATTCTCATTTGTCTCAAATGGTTCTTGTGTATTAAACTCTTTAAAGATGGCAATATTTTTGTTGATAATAGAAATTTGAACTATATCTAGTACCGATTCTACTATTTTTGTGTATGTTACCTCTGATTTTGCTTTTGTAGGTTTAAAAAAGTCCCTAAAGTCATCAATAGTTGAACTAAGATGTTGTGAGTACTTGGCAATATTTTGTGCCTTGTGTATAACTGTCTCTTTATCTGCGGTACCTAGTTGTGCTTTGATTTGCAAAGAAGCACTAGTTGAGCTAATTGCAGCGAGTGGTTGTCTCCATTGATGTGCTATCATACTAATCATTTCACCCATCTGGGCAAGACGTCCTTGCTGAATAATTTGCTGCTCTTTTTCTCTATTTTTTCTTACTTCTGCATAAACTCTCTGTTCTAGAGTAAGGTTTAAAATTTTTAATTTCTGCTCTACTTCTTTTTTATGACTAATATCTCTCCAAACTCCATGAATAATTTTATGTTGATTAATGATCATTGGTGTGAGGGTTATTTCAACCCAAAAATAAGTACCATCTTTTTTGTTATGCATCCATTCAAATGTGGTTGTCTCTTTTTCTGCCTGTTTTAGCATTGCTAGCATTTTTTTCATTGAGTTATAAGAGTCTGGCTGTTTTCTTGGCATAAGTTTATGGAGTGGCATATTTAAAAACTCTTCCATATTATGGTCATATCCAAACATCTTAATTACTGTTGCATTACACTCAATCATCTTTCCCCTGTCTATAATTACTATGCCATCAGAAGATTTGTCAAAAATAGTTTTAAATCTATTTTTTAACTCAACAGAGTGTTGGTGAACAAGAAATAGTCTATGACCAGAGACTATATGAAGGACCATATATATGAAGATAATTAGTGCTAAAGTATTAAATATAACTCCTCCGTGAATAAGTAGAGCAATGATAAAAAAAGAGTTACTAAAGAGCATAAACCCTAAAAATGATATAAAGATAGTTCCTTGTGTCGCTATGGAAGCGGCAGTTACTGCAATAATTAATATACCGATAGTAAATATATTTAAGTCTGGAATTTGATAAAATATTGAGTATAAAGAGACGATTCCTAGTAAAGCAGAAGTTATACTTACAGTGGAGACATAAAGATATAAATATTTTTGTTTATTGTGTAGGTTTTTTAGAATTGACAATGTTAACTTTTTACTAAAATATAATCTAAAAAAGATTATAACAATATGCAAAAGCAACCAAAAAAGTAGTTGAGATAAAGGAACATAGTCATATAAAACTGAGACACTAATAAGGGGTGCCAATACATTTGCAGCTAGGATGCCAGTAAAATTAGCTTGTAACATTTCAAGTATTAGTCTATCATCATAGTATATAGAAAATAGTTTTTTAAACATACAAATCCTAACAATATAAAAATTTAGATAAATAATTATATAATTACTTTCTTAGAATTTAGGCAGACATAAGGAATTATAAATTGAATTTGAGAGTTTACTATGAAGACACAGATACCGGTGGGGTAGTTTACCACTCTAACTACTTAAATTTTTGTGAACGTGCACGTAGTGATGCTTTTTTTGAAAAAGGAATTACACCTGTTTTGACAAATGGTCATTTTGTTGCAAGAAAGCTTGTCGCTGAGTATCTCTTGAGTGCTAAACTTGGAGATATTTTAGAGATAAAGAGTGAACTTTTAGAGATGAAAGCTGCTTCTTTTGTGTTAAAGCAGACAGTCTATAGAGATGAAAAAAAACTTTTTATTATGGAAATCACTTTAGTTTACATCACCTTTGAAGGGAAACCCCAAAAGTTGGATGCCCAAACTAAAGAACTACTTTTGTCACTTTTCTGATGAGGAGTCTATAATATTGAATTTTGAAATTGAAGGTTTAATAATCTCAATAGGATAAATCATTTGAGAATTTTTCATAGCAATTTTATACTCTCTCTCCTCACCTGTAATCTCTTTATAAAAGAAGTCAACGCCTACGGTTGTTGTATAGTTAATCCAGTCGTACACTATATCATTTCCTAGGAGATTATTTGTCTCAATGAGTAGATTAGTATTTTCAGTAATTGAGTTTGCAATAAGCATTTTTTTTCTATCTTCATACTGTGTCATGGAGAGAAGTAGCGGACTATAGTTAATTTGTGTTGATAAAACTTTTCTTGGGTATGTATCATAAAGAGTAAGTTGTGAAAGAATCATACTTGTTTTAATGATGGGAGTGTTTATAAAAAATGTGCCACCTCTAATTCTACCATTTCTTTTGAGTTGACCTTGTAAGTTCGATGTTCTTTTTGGAATGGAGTATTTATATACTCTTGCATTAGGCTTAAGAACCTTGTGCGATTTTTCTATATAGGCACCAAATAAGTCAACTTCTGAAGAGTTGTTGGCAGGTAGTAAAGTGTATTTAAAACTCTCCTCTTCATAGCTAGCAAGTTTTTTACCCGTGGATGATTCATCGTGAAAGATAACGAGTGGAGATTTTGCATTCTCTAAAAGTACATCAGTTTGTGCCTTATAGTCAATAGCACCATAATAAAGATAAGGTGAAGAGGATGCAATGTCTTTTTTGTGAATAGTTGGAAAGTAAATATGAATCTCTGGATTGATTTTTGTAATTATTTTTGCACCTTTGAGAGTTAGGGGAGCAATTACATACGAGAAACCATCTTCTTTAATCTGCTGAAGAGTTTTTTCAATCTCTTCTTGACTCTCGCTCTCTATTTTATAACTTTTTAAATCAAAAGAGTGATTTTTTGTCATAAGGTATGCAAAAGATGCATTTGTGGTTGATGCAGCATATTTTCCTATTCTTTTATAAGGTAAAAGAAGCGCAATGTTAAGGTGGCCCGTTAAAGAGTTTGAACCAATATTTAAGATGGAAATATTAAGCATTCTTATCTCATTTAAAACTTCATTTTCTAGTTTTGAAGTGGCATAAGATAAAAAAGAGAGTATCATATCTTTATCTACCAAATCTTGCATACACTCTTGAGTACAAGGGTAGGGGTCAAGATTTTGGATATATGTCTTTGGTAATGGAATATTTGAGACTTGTGAACTCTGTCCAAATAGTATAAAAGGGGATATAATCATAGCAAATATAATGTTTTTCATAAACAACTCTTTATAATTTTAATTAAAGTTCATATTTTTAGTATAATTCTGTATAAAAATATGAAGCTTATTATAGCCATCTAGAACTTAGAGTTTAATGGTTATCTAAACAACTTTTTATGGTTTTTAAATCATTAAGTGCAATTTTTTTTAACTCTGGGTTTCTCAGTAAAAATTGTGGATGATAAATTGGTATAAGTTTATACTTTTTAAAGTCAATTATATGTCCTCTAACATCCTCGAAATTATCATTCTCTTCACTAATTTTGGAGTAAGCTTCTTTGCCTAGGGTTACAATTATTTTTGGTTTTACAAATTCTATTTGAGATAAAATATAAGATTTACATGAGTTCCATTCTGAAGAGGATGGTACATTGGAGTTAAGGGGCTTACATTTTATTGCATGCGTAAAGTAGATTTCATCTATTTTTAATTTTAAAACATTTTCTACCATTTTTTGTAAAGTCTCACCTGACCTACCATTATAATAACTATTTTTTTTGTCGCTATTGTCTGAAACACTATAGTCAATAATCATCAAATCAGCATCTGTATTTCCATACCCAGGCATACTTTGTGTTCTTGACTTGCTTAAATCACAAAGATAACAAGTTGTGATATTTTTATTTAAATCTTCAATACTTTTTGGAGATGTAAAAGTTGTTGCCTCGTTGATGTTAAAAGGGTCAATATAATCAAAACCTATTGCTTTGAGGCGATGTAGATTTTGTAGTAAAACAAGGTTCTGAAATGACTTCAAATAATAAATCCTGTAAAATTAGATGTGAGAGTATATTTAAACTCTGGTTCGTTTAGGCTTAATATATTTGATTTATTCTCTCTGACTTTTGCCTGTAGCCATCTTTCTAGGGGCTTAGATTTAAATTTAATACATTAAAAATAAACGGCTTAAAGGCGGCTATTTGGTAAATTATCCTTTTTTAACTCCAAAAGAGAAATTATTTAAAAATCCTCAATGTTTTGTGATAGAATACTTCCTGAAATTAGATATAGAGTAGAGGTAAACATGACGAATGATGACTTAATTATTAATAACTTTGAGATAAGCTCATCAAATGAAGTTATAAAGTGTGTTGAAAAAATAAGTCAAGTTATCAAAAACAATACTCTCATTCATATTGTCTCATATATTCATAACACTGTTTTAGTTCAAAATTTAAAGTTAGAAATTTTAAAAAAGTTTCCTGAAGTTAAAATTTCATTACTGAAGCATGACGATAAGTCTAAAACAGCGATTGTGCTTTATTCCTTAAAAAAATCTACTGAATCAGAATTAAATGATGAAGTTTTACATCAACTATACTTGATGAATCTTGGAAAAGTAGAGCATATAAAAGAGTGTAAAAAAAATCTACTGAGTCGATATTTTACTGACCACTTAACACATCTACCAAATCTCTACCAGCTCAGAAAAGATTTAGCAGAGAATGAAAATGCAGGTTTAATTGTTATAAACATAGATAACTTTAAAACTATTAACAACTATTATGGCTTTATAGTTGGTGATTATGTGATTGAACAGGTTGCTCTATACCTCGCTATTGCAATGCAAGATAAAACTGTTTATAGATTGTCATCAGTTGAGTTTGCTATAGTACTTGACCAAAGTTTAGGTTTTTATGATTTAAAAAAATATTTAACGAAGATTTATGATGATATAAAAAGTTTAGTTGTTAACTATCAAAACATCAACATATATATAGATTTAACATTAGCATCGTGTGCAAACAATACAAATGCTGATATATTCTCAAAAGTTTCGATGGCTCTAAAGTATGCAGAAGAGAATCATCTGCCTTTTTGGATATATGAAGATAGAATGCAGTTTGAGAATGAGTATGAACTCAATCTTAAAAACTCTAGTATAGTGCGCAAGGCTGTTGAAAACTTTAGCATAGTTCCTTACTTTCAATCTATTGTAGATAACAAAACCCGTAAAGTTGTAAAATATGAGTGTTTAGCACGTTTAATCGATGAAAACGATAATATTATTGCACCTACTGTTTTTATACCAATTGCTAAGAGAATGAAGGTATATAGTGAAGTTACAAAGGCAATTGTAAATAAGTCTTTTGAAGCCTTTGAGGATAGTGAATATGAATTTACTATCAACTTGTCAATGGAAGACATAATGAGTAGTAGAATTTTTGAGTTTATAATTAATAAATTAAAAGAGAGTAGTGCTTCCAATAGGGTTACATTTGAGCTTTTAGAATCAGAGGCTATTCAAGATTTTAAAAGAATGCAGAGGTTCATTACTGAAGTAAAACGTTACGGAGCTAAAATTGCTATAGATGATTTTGGGAGTGGGTATTCAAATTTTGCATATCTCACACAAATAAGTGTAGATTATATAAAAATAGATGGATCACTGATAGAGAAAATTGATGTTGATGGAAACTCATTGTTAGTTGTTGAGACCATAGTCGAATTTGCTAAAAAACTAAATATTGAAACAATAGCTGAGTTTGTTCACTCTAGCACTATCCAAAATAGAGTTCAAGAGTTGGGAATTGATTTTTCACAAGGTTTTTATATCGATTCACCGTCAGTTAGTTTTAACTAATAAAACATTATTAAAGTTTAAATTCGTTAAAACTTACCCTTTTGACGCTATAAATATGTTATCCTATCATACACGATTATAATTAAACAAGGAAAGCTCTTATATGATATCATTTAAACTAACAAGAATACTACTTTTTGTTATCCTTTTAACCACTTTAACCTCCGCTTCGACCCAATATAAAAAAATTATTATCGGGACATATGCAAACCAATCTCAGGCAGATAAAGATTTAAAAGCCCTTATAAATGTGCTCCAAAAAGATGAATCTATAGTAGAATTACAGTATGAGTATGACTTTTACTTTATTGCACGTAAATCTGGAAAGTACTATATTGGTTTAATTGAACCGTTCTCAGATAAAAAAGTTTTAAATAAATTACTTAAAGCGGTTAAAAAGCACAGAAAAGGAGCTTTTGCAAATAAGGTAGATAAAAACAATCTTCTTCGTGATGCTAAAATATTTCAACTTAAATCTCAAATAACAGAAGAAGTTCCAGTTGAGCCAACTAAAGCAGTTGAAACTAAAGTAAAAAAACCTGTAGTTAAAATAGTTCCAGAACCAGTTGAATCTCCAAAAGTTAAAGCAATTATTATTCATGAGAAAGTAAAAAAAGTACTTGAGAAAATTAAACCTGCTCCAATATCACAAAAAAAAGAGATTGCTAAGAAAGAAGTAACTTCTTCAGTTGTTAAGGTAGATGAGAAAGTACAAGAGGGTGTAGAGTATAATTATTATCAGATTGCAACACTTGTTCTTGGACTGTTAAGTTTAATTTTAGTTCTCTATGTAAAATACTTATTGACTAAAAATAGTAATTTAAAAGAGCATTTTAACTCTCAGCATAATGATGAGATAAAAGAGAGCTATGAAGAGCTAGATAGAAAAGAGATGTTTTTAGCGAAAGTAAGTCATGAGCTTCGAACACCTATGAATGCTATTATTGGCTTAAGTCATATTGTTTTAGAGAGTGATTTAAATCCTTTACAGCACTCTAATGTTAGCAAAATTAAGCAATCAGGAGAGATGCTTCTAGAGATAGTAAATGATATATTAGATATTTCAAAAATGGATGCAGGTGAGCTGAAAATTGAAAAAATCAAATTTGATTTAAATGAAGTCTTGGAACATATTTCCAATATGGTTTCACTTAAGGTTCAAAATAAAGGTTTAGAACTTATTTATAATATAGAAAAAGATGTTCCTTCTATTCTTGTTGGTGATCCTTTAAGACTTGGCCAAATTTTTATAAACCTTTTAGATAATGCTATTAAGTTTACAGAAAAAGGTACAGTGGAGTTAAGTATTCGTAAGCTTGATGAGATGAGTGACAGTATAGTTGGACTAGAATTTATAGTCAAAGATACAGGAATAGGAATGACCCAAGAGGAAATTTCTAAAATATTTAAAGACTTTACTCAAGCTGATAACTCTATAAGCCGTGTCTATGGAGGGACTGGATTAGGTCTTTCTATTACAAAACAGCTTGTTGAAATGATGGGTGGAGTTGTTGATATTGAGAGTACACCAGATGTGGGAACATCATTTAGAATAACACTTCATTTTACAATCCATGAAATTGATAATAAGCGTTACTATAGACTCCCATCAAAATCTTTAATGGATAAAAATGCTCTTATAGTAGATAGTAATCCAAAAAGTATTAAATCACTTACAAATATGCTTACATATTTTCATTATAAAGTTGAGACAATTAATACCCTCGAAGAAGCAGATAAACTACTTTCACAAGTAGCATTTGATATGTTAATTATTGATGAGCAAAAACTCTCTAAATACTCTGGTGATATGATTCAACTTATTAAAGCTAAGTATGATATTAAAATTATTTTGATTGAGAGTATGTACTATCAAAATACAAACAACATAAGACACCTTGAAGAGATAGATAGTTATATTATGAAACCATTTAGTCAAAATAGTATTTTTAATGTTATTTTAGAGGTTTATGGTGAAAAACAGACCAATGTAGAACCTAAACCTAAGGTGACAAAAGAAGACTTGAGTCTCTTTAAAGATATTGAAATACTAATAGCTGAAGATAATATTATTAACCAGCGTGTAATAGCTGGTTTGTTAGATGGGTCTGGATTTAACCTTATTATGGCAAATAATGGACAAGAGGCGATAGAAAAATTATCGAGACATCCACATGTTGATTTAATCTTAATGGATATTAATATGAATGTTATGGATGGGTATACAGCAACGAAAACAATAAGAGAGTATAGTGAGTATGACGATATCCCTATTTTCGCTTTAACTGCCAACTCACTTCAAAAAGATATAGATGTAGCAATGGAGTGTGGTATGCAAGGGTATTTAACGAAACCTTTAAATATTGATTCTCTTTATGAAAAACTTTTTACACTCTTTAATGAATCTAACAAAGAGAAAAAAGAGAAAAAACATTATGACAGTATGCTTGACTATGATGCAACAATAGAGTCACAAGTCAGTAAGCCTATTGTAATAACAAAAAATTATCACTTTACGGATCTTGATGCAGATTTAGGTTTAGCAAACTCAAATGATTCAAAAGAGCTCTATGCAACATTACTGAAAAACTTTTTAGAAATGTATAGTGATGCGACACCAGTTTTAACTTCAATTATTAAAGAGAGAAGATATAAAGAGGGTGTGTATTTTGTCCACGATATTAAAGGTCTTGCAGCATACTTAGGTGGAGAGAAAGTTGCAACTATTGCCGAGAGACTAGAAAGAGAGTTTAGAAGTGAGAAACTAAACGAGCACTCAATTTTAATTAACAAGTTTGCAAGAGAGTTAGAAAAACTTTTAGCTGATATACATACATATTTGAAGAAGTAGGGTTTAGAGGGTATTTAGAGAAAAGGGTTAGATGGTTTTAAAGCCCTACATTGAGGGCCTTAAACTACTGAGCTACTTCTACAGTAACTGGAGTACCTTCCCAGATACCATGTTTAGTACAGTAACCGTGAGCTACAAGGTTAAGTTTTTTACCAGTTGGGATAATAGTAAAAGTTGTAGTGTTGTGAGCTTTAATGTTACCAAGAGTACCTGGAACATAAGTAACTTGAGCTAATTTAGTCTCACCATTGAAAAGAGTGATTGACTCAATATAGTGGTCAAAATCATCTGGGTGAGTATACTCATTACCCATTTTTACAGTTACTTCAAATGGCTCGCCTACTTTAGCACTATCAGCACAGCTGATAAATGGTGAGTGACGGTCAATTAAATCTTTTTTTGCTTCTCTTTCTACAGAGTCGATATCAACGTATTTGTTAATTTTTGGCATTTGTCTATCCTTTTGTATTTTAATGTAGTATTGTAACTAGTAAAACATTTATTAAAACATAAATAAGAGTATATTTGTCTTGTTTAAGATTTTTTTAATTTTATATGAAAACATGCACCATCCATTATGTTATCTACCTCTAGTAAACCATTCATATTTTCTTCTATAATAACTTTAGAGATGTATAGTCCTAGTCCTGTGCCTTGTGTCTTATGCTTCGTAGTAAAGTAAGGGTCAAATATTTTATCAATTATTGAACTATTGATTCCACCAGCATTGTCATAGATAGAAATTACATAGTTATCTTGAGTGTTTTTTATCTCTATGTTGATTGTTGGACTTGAAATTTCTCTCTCTCGAAGAGCCTCTTTAGAATTATTTAAAATAATTAAAACAACTTGCTGTAACTCATTTTTTAAACCATTATATATGAGTCCTTTTTCAAAGGATCTATTTATTTTGAGTCCATCTATAGATTTTTGACCTAAAATCAAGAGAGAACTCTCTATTACCTCTTCAATAGAAAATTTGGACTTTTCTTTCTCTTTATTAAAAAACTCTCTAAAACTATCAATAGTTGTTGACATATAGTTTGTGAGTTTTTCTATCTGTAAAAGCTCTTTTTCTATCTCTTTAGAGTGAATGTTTTCATGGTAGCTAATATCATCTATAACAACGACAGAAGAGTTTATTTGTGCCAATGGTTGTCTCCACTGATGTGCGATATTTTCTATCATCTCTCCCATGCTAGCCATTTTTGTCTGCTGTAACATGATGTCATCTTTCTTTTTAGATGCTTCTACTTCTTTTTGAATCTCTAGAAGTAGTTGCTCTTTTTGTATACGTTGTTCTTCAATTTCTTTAGTCTTTTTTGACTCACTAATTTGGAGGAGTTTTATTTTATAAAAAATCAGAAGTGCAAAGCCTGTTGCTTCTATAAGAAAACCGAAACTTCCTGCACTTATAGTAAAAAAGTTAAGTGGCAATATATTGAAATAAGCTAAATCTGCTAAGAGCATAGCGAGTAGAAGTAAGCCATTGGAGACTAAAAAAATTTTGGCTAAAGGGTGTCTCTTTTTATAAAACGAGATCGAAATTATTATTAGAGAAAAGAGTAAAAATATGTAAATGAATGAGGTAAGTGTAATTCCAAGCGATATGTTAAAAAGTCCAATAATAAAATTAAAGAAGAAGGTCATAATTATAAGATTTAAAACAAAATTTTCTACTTTATAGTTCTTTTTTGTTTCAAAAAGAGATTTTATAAAGTAACTCAAAAAGATAGGCAATATTATTATTGTGAGCAAAAAGTAGTTATTTATACCAGTATAATAAAAATTAAACTCACTTGTCGCTATACCAGAAATCTGTAGATGCCACAGTAGACCAAAGAAGAGGTAGAGCACATAAAAACCATGTTCTGTATTTCTAAATGAGAGGTAGAGTAAAGAATGATACATTAAGAGTGTTAAAAACATTCCTGTACTAAAAAGTAATAAAACACCTACACTACTGAGAGATTTTTTTGAGTGCTGGTTATCGTAGATACTAAAGTAGTTAAGCTGGTAAGAGAGCGAAGTTTTTTTATAGTAAATTGTTTTAAGCTCATTTGCATGGAGTTTGACTTCAAATATAATCTCTTTACTAACCATTTTGTCTATATTAATTGATTTAACAAAATCGACATATAGTTTTTTGAGAATATTTCCATTTTGTGTCTCATAAAATGTAATATCATTCGATAAAAAGGCTATCTTTTCATGTATAAATATAGTTTTATCTGTTGAGGAATCATTTTGTATATTAAATCTATACCAGCAAGAAAAGTTACTTCTAGCAACTGCAAAGTTACTCCTACTCTCTGTAAAATCTTTTGTTCTAACCTCATGAAGTGTAAGCTCTTTATTTTTATCTACATAATACTCTAGTTGAAAGTGATCTATGTCAACCTGAGCGGACGTAATTTTTGTGATAGGGATGGCATATAGTGTAGAGAACATTAAAATGATGAAAATACTCTTAAGCATATAGCCTCCATTTAAAAAGATATACTAATATAAAGTTAATTAACAAGAACTTTTTAACCAAAATCTAGGTAAAATCGCGTTAATTATAATACAAAGAGTTCATATGCTAAAACCACTACTAATTGAAATCGGTGTTGAAGAGCTTCCTGCTGTTCCACTTTTAAAAGAGTTAAAAAATATTGAGAAAAAATATGCAAATATTTTAGAAAAATACTCATTGCTATGTGAGTTTGAATTTTACTACACTCCTCGTCGTTTAGTGATTTGGCATAGTGAGTTTGCAACAAGTCAAGCTGATAGTGTTGAGGAGTTTTTTGGAGCTCCAGTAGCCGTAGCTTATAAAGATGGTGAGCCTACACCAGCTGCCAATGGTTTTGCTAGAAAGTGTGGTGTAGAACTCTGCGAGATAGGTAGAGGAGAGAAGGGTGGTAAAGAGGTTCTTTACTATAAAAAAGATGTTAAAGGTAAAGCTTCTACAGAACTTCTGCATACGATAATCAATGAGTGGATTAACTCTTTAGAGTTTGGAAAAACTATGAGATGGGGAAGCTCAAGTGAGAGCTTTATTCGTCCCGTTCGCTGGCTCAACGTACTTTTAGGTGATTCCCTTGTTGCTGTAGAACTTTTTGGTGTAAAATCCGCTAAAACTACATTTGTACATCGTATTAGTAATTTTGATGCAGTTGGGGTAGATGGTGCAAAAGAGTACTTTGAGATACTCCAACGTGGTGGGGTTACACTCTATCAAGATGAGCGACGTAAAAATATTTTAGCTAATTTTACTACTCTAGAGAAAGAGAATGGTGTAAGAATTGAGATAGATGAAGACTTGTTGGAAGAAGTTGTAGCTATTACAGAAAATCCAACAGCACTTCTAGGCTCTTTTGATGAAGAATTTTTAAGACTACCGCCTGAAGTAATTATTGTCTCCATGAAAGAGCATCAACGTTACTTCCCAGTGTTTAAAGATGGTAAACTACTCAATAAATTCTGTGTAGTCTCAAATGCACTCACAGATGACTTTAGCCACGTTACAGAAGGAAATGAGAGAGTTCTTCGTCCACGTTTAGCAGATGGGCTCTTCTTTTATGACAATGACCTCAAAAATGGACTCACTACTGATGGACTTGAAAAAGTAGCATTTTTTAAAGGTTTAGGAACAGTTGCTGACAAAATTAAGCGTGAAGAGACAATAGCAAATACTCTTTTTGAACTCTATACACCAAATGCTTCAAAAGAGGATTTAAGCAAGGCTATAAACCTCGCAAAAGCTGACTTAATGAGTGAGATGGTTTATGAGTTTACAGAGCTTCAAGGGCTGATGGGTGCTTACTATGCACTCGCACAAGGTGAGAACGAAGCAGTTGCCACGGCAATACGTGAGCAGTACCTTCCAGATGGAGAAGATAGTGAACTTCCTTCAACTACTCTAAGTGCCATAGTTGCTATGAGTATTAAGCTTGACACTCTCTTAGCACTTTTTAGTGTAAACCAAATCCCTACAGGTTCTCGTGACCCTTTTGCACTTCGTCGTGCTGTAAATGGTTTAGTACGTATTACAAAAGAGCATAACTTAGCTTTCAACGTGGTTGAGACACTTCAAACACTCGCGAAAAACTATGAGAACATAGATATGCAAAAACTAGAGAGCTTTTTTCTAGAGCGTGTAAAACAGTACTTCAAAGTAAACCCTTCTATTGTAGAAGCGGTGCTGGCTTCTGGGGAGCGAGAGCTTTTAAAACTTGGTCAAAAAATCGAAGCACTCAACACTCTTGTAAACTCTGAAGGTTTTGATGAAATTTCATCAACTTTTAAACGTGTTGCCAATATTACAAAAGATATTGACCTCTCAAATGAGATGAAAGTAGATGAGAATCTTTTTGAAGAAGATGCAGAAAAAAGCCTACATACTAAATACTATGAAGTATCAAATAAAGTATATGGAAGTTATGAAGAGGAGTTAGATGCTCTTTTAGGTCTCAAGCCTGAGCTTGACAAATTCTTTGAAGATGTAATGGTAAATGCAGAGGATGAAGCGATTAAAAACAATAGAAAATCTTTAGTTGCTTCCATCTACAAAAGTATTCTTAAAATTGCCGATATTAAAGAGGTAAGTATTTAGAGTTTTTTAAGTTAAAAGTTACCATCCTGTAAGAAAATAAAAATTCGTATAAAAATTTCAACTATTAAATATTTTTATACGTAAAAAGTAGTATCATATAAGATATTATGATTTTACAGGAGTCTTTATGAAGTCCGCATTATTTATATCTATCTTATCATCAGCACTACTAGCAGGAATCGTTGAAACCAACGAGGGAACATTTTTGCAGATTTTTGCACAGAAAATGCCACGTTCAAATGTCATAGCTACTGTTTCTACAACTAAAGGAAAAATTACAACTAAGCACTGCTTTCGTACATCTAGAGATGGTGAGTGGTGCAAGATTAGCTATAGATATGATGGTATGACACTTAATGGGTTTTCAGATAAAAAATCCTTAGATACCATAACGGCAACCCCAAATAAAAGTAAAACTTTTGAAAAAACATACGGTGGTCGTTATGATGATGTCGCTAACTCAGTTATAGTTTTGGATGATGGTTATTTAGTAGTTGGCTACACTGAGAGTTTTGGAGAGGGTAGTAAAGATACATATATAATTAAGTTTGACAAGTTTGGAAATCAAATCTATACAGCAGCTTATGGTGGAAGAAATAGTGACATTGCTAACTCTGTAGTTCCAGTCAAAGGTGGTTTTATGATTACTGGAGTTACTAGTAGTTTTGGTAATCGCATAGAGAGTCTTTACCTTGCTAAAATTTCAAAAGGTGGTAACTTGGTGTGGCAAAATGGTTACTACTCCGATAAAGATGATTACTATAAAGGTAATGATTTAATTGCTATAAGTGATACCAACGTGCTTGTAGCAGGCTCAGAAGACCATATAAAGTTTTTTGATTCAGAGGTAAATATCTATCTGAATGCTATTGATTATAGAGGTAAACGAAATGGCATTAAACGCTATGGTGGCGAAGATTTAGAGCGAGCTTACTCTATTATTGAAACAGATGATGGCTATGTTATGGCTGGAGAGACAGAGACTTGGGGGCATGGACGAAGTGATGCTTACATAATAAAAATAGATAAAGATGGTAACAGAATCTGGCACAATGCTTTTGGTTTTGATTATGATGAGAAAGCCAATGAGGTTATTGCCACAAGCGATGGAGGCTACTTACTTGTTGGAGTGAGCGATAGCGACCATAAAAACCAAGATGGTGTATATGTAGTTAAAGTTGATAAAAATGGTCAAAGAGTTTGGCAGAGTCTTTATGGCAGTAGAGAGGATGATGAAGGCTTTGGTGTTGTAGAAGTAAACGATGGTTTTGTCATAGCTGGATACACAAAAGGAACCAAAAACTATGACAGTGATGTCTACTTACTTAAAATTGACAAAGAGGGTGGTTTACTGTGGAGCAAACGATATGGAGGAGCAAAGGATGACAAAGGCTACTCTATAGCTAAACTCAGTGATGGTTTTGTTATAACGGGCTACTCAACATCATCCAACAGTTACTCTAAAGATGTCTATCTCTTAAGAGTGGATGAAAATGGAAATATAAACTAGTAGATGAAAATATTACTCTACTTCTCATTTTTTCTTTCATTGAGTCTCTATGCAAGCATAGAAGACTCTATTGTAAAAATTTACACTGCCTCTAAAATACCTCAGTATGCAACTCCTTGGAACTCAAATATACAACACTCTCACGGTTCAGGAGCGATTATAAGTGGTAATAGAATCTTGACAAATGCCCACGTTGTAGCTAATGAGACCTTTATAGAAGTCAAGCGTCATGGCGATACAAAGAGGTATCAGGCGAAGGTTGAGTATATCTCACATCAAGCAGATTTAGCGATTTTAACTCTTGAAGATAAGAGTTTTTTTAAGGGTACAAGAGCCTTAACATTCGATGGACTTCCTCTTATCCAGCAGGAGATTGCCGTTTATGGTTTTCCTATGGGTGGTAACAGCATTAGTGTCAGTACAGGGATAGTTTCACGCATTGAGCATACACGTTATGCACACTCTAGAGAGATTTTTCTTTCCATTCAGATAGATGCAGCAGTTAACCCGGGAAGTAGTGGAGGACCTGCTATAAGTGATGGTAAAATAGTGGGTGTAGTAATGCAGCAGATTTCAAAGTCTCAAAGCATAGGCTACATAGTTCCTGTCGAGGTTATAAAGCATTTTTTAAAAGATATTGAAGATAAAAAGTACGATGGTTACCCTCATTTAGGAATAGACACACAGATGATGGATAACGATGCTATTCGTGCTGTGTATAAGATTCCAGATGGTGTCAGTGGTGTTTTAGTTATCGATATATCGGAGAACTCCTCTCTTTATAAGAAGATAGAAAAAGGTGATATTCTCTTAGCAATTGATGGTAATGCTGTACAGAATGATGGTACAGTGGAGTTTAGAAAGCA
>Ga0256824_10000285_pt1 | contig 18920 bp, 12 predicted proteins | sample CV67metaG_FD_191570 | JGI IMG/M metagenome (GOLD analysis project Ga0256824, IMG submission 191570) | Hydrothermal vent microbial communities from East Pacific Rise, Pacific Ocean - CV67 | ecosystem: Environmental > Aquatic > Marine > Hydrothermal vents | place: Pacific Ocean: East Pacific Rise...
TTAATAACTGCTATTGCTTTGTTGCTAACCTTTTTACCCTTTTTAGATGAACAACTCATACATCACATCAGTTCAAGCATAGACTTGTATTTTAGAACCTTTGAGTTTAATGCGAGTATTTATTATGTTGTTAGGTGGTTTGGCTTTAAAAACGTTGGATATAACATTATCCAAACTGCAGGCCCAATATTATCTGTTATCACCTTTGTGTTGGTATTATTCTTATACTTTTATAAGAATAATTCATGGCAGGATACTTTAAAGAAAATGTTATTTGCTTACACCATTTACCTTTTAATGGCATCAATAGTACATCCTTGGTATGTTATTAACCTTGTTGTTTTGTGTGTTTTTGTACCCAAATATAAGTATGCTATTTTATGGTCTGCGCTTATTGTTTTAAGCTACTCGGCTTATCAAACTGCCGCGTACCAAGAAAACTTTCTGTTTATAGCAATTGAATATGTCTTAGTAATAGGATGGTTGGTATTTGAATGGTGGAAATCTAAAAGATTAGCTTAGTTATTTCCAAACGTACCTTCATAATCTTCACTTGTGGTTTTAAATGCTGTACGTCTATTTTTTTGATGACAATCACAATCATCTTTTCCTGTATCTCCACAGTCTTCATACTTAGAGCAATCATCTAAAGGTTCCGTTTCTCCTTTACCTTCAGAAGTTAATCTATCTTTATTAATACCATGAGCTACTAAATAATTAACAACAGATGCGGCTCTACGATTTGATAATTTTAAATTATAATCATCATCACCTCGCGAATCGGAATGAGAAAGTATTTCGATAGTTAAATTGTCATTAAGATTTAAAAAGTCAACTAATTTATCGAGTATTTCTTTCGATTGCGGACGTAATTTTGCGTCATCATAATCATATTCAATATCTGGTATTTCAACTTCACCTTTCGGAATTAGAGATAAAAAGAAGTCTTGGGTTAATGTTTTAGATTCTGTAATACTACGAGTATCAACAGATGCCGCATCAGCAAAATAACCTTTCTTTTTTGCTTTCATAAACACTTCTGCATTTTGACTTAATTCAGTTGAGTAAAAACCGGTACTATCTGTTGTTATATTAAAAGGCTCAAAACTTGATCTGATATCTTTAAAAACAACTGTTGCTTCAGGGATAGGTTTTGTTGTTTCAACATCATAAACAAACCCTTCAATAGATATTTTTATTGGGGCATTTTCTACTTGATAAATATTATAACAGTGTCCACTTTCACAAGATTTTCTATCACTTGATAAAAAACCTGTTTTAAATAATTCATCCCAAACCATATAAGCATCATCTTTACTAGAATTAATTGGAGCGCCCATATTTATTGCTAATCCATAAGTTTCATAATCTTGATTGTATTCACTTTTAAAAATATCTAAACCACCCATTGATGCATGCCCATTAGAGCTAAAAAAGAGGGTAGAAGATTGCTGGTGAAAAAATGGTGAAATCTCATCTGATGAGGTATTAATTTCATCTCCTAAGTTTACAGCATTTCCTATTGAATTTCCTCTTTTATCAATATCTATTTTCCATAAATCCATTCCTCCTTTGCCTCCAGGTCTATTACTCGAAAAATATAAGACACTTCCATCCATTGTTACAAAAGGATTAACACTTTTGTAGCCTGCCACATTAATTGTTGAATCTAATTTATAAGATTCAAAAAATTTCAATTCAATCATTCGTGCTAAATAGATACTTTTATCCTCTCTGTTTTCATCACTCCATTTGGTGTAAAAAAGTACATTATTATTATTAAAAACTCCCGAAGCATCATGTAAAGATGAATTTAAAGGTCTACCAAAATTAACAGGTTCAGACCATTCATTATCGATGCTCATTTGACTCCAATACAAATCACAAAGGTATTTAGAATCTTGTTTTTCTCTATCTAAAAGGACACCACCTTTTCTTGCACTAGTAAACATAATTTTATTACCACCCCAAAACATTGTGGCAAAAGAGGATGTTCCTTTATTAAAGGTGTTAGTATCTGCTAAAGTCACTACTTTTTCTTTTTTTATACTGTTATCACTAAGCGCAAAGTAACATCCTTGTATATGCTTTTTTGATATTTTTACTAGAGAATCTTTTTTGTCTTCTGCCTGAATATAATCTTCAAAATAAGCCATAGCAGTATCATATTTTTCTACATTCATTAATGATAATGCATAATAATATTTATCTTCAGGGTATTCTTTTATGTTAATTGTTTTAACAAAATGATTACTAGCATGGCTATAATCAAATGTTAAAAAGTAACACATTCCAATTTGGTGATTTAAATAATCACCAATAGAAACTTCTGTTACACTGTCAATGTTGTTGGTTTGAGATTCTTTTAACTTTTGATTTGTATTTTCAATTTGATAAGGGATAATACTTTTTGTTAAACCTAAAGAATCATCTTGGGCTTTTTTATAAAACTTTAATGCTGAAGCATAGTCACTTTCGTGGTAATAGTTATCTGCTTCATACAACCAAACTTGTTTAGATTGTCCAAAAAAGTATAGTGGAAATAAAATTAAACTTAAAAGAAAAAATTTTTTCATATTGTACAGCTAGTTATACTATAATCTTGGACAGATTTTAGCATTTTTATTCTTTTTATTATTCTTTATATAAGTTATTGCAATTTCAAATGCTCCTCTTCCTGTAGATGCTGAGTTTAATGATGAACTATTAATATCATATGCAATTTTAGCTGTGATACTATTTTTCTTGGCTCCAACCGAAATAATAAAAGCATCTTCATTTCTATAAACAAAACCACCTAAAAGGTGAAGATCTGACCCTTTTAAATAATAACCTATATCTACTGCATAAGTTTGTTCATTAAAATTACCTTGATTCATTAATAAAATTTTTGGTAACACATAAAATAATTCTGTAAGGTTAACTCTTGAACCAAGGTGTAAATAATAACGGTTTTCAGTACTGTTGTCTTGGTTTAAAAATGTTTCGTTAGATTTTATAAGGTTAAACACAGATAGCCCGATAAATGGATTTAAAAAGCTTTGTTGCTTTGCATGGTAGTATAATACACCTGCATTTAAAGCCGGTAAATAAAATTTTTCTGCATTAAAATTTTCACCATTATTAGACCCTTCATTAAATCCGCCACCATTTTGTGTAGTATACTGATTGTCAAATGTGTGTAGTTGGTGTTCTAAATACTTTTGAGTAACACCACCCTGAACTCCAAGTGATATATTATGATGTTTATTAACATCTATTGGCACAGAATAAGAGGCAGAAACTAATCCTTGTAGTACATTATAATTTCCTATTCCTGCTGAAAGGTTGGTGATTTGAGCTCCAAATCCCCATTTTTTGTGTGATTTATCAAAACTAATTAATGAAGTGTTGTAAGGTTTAAAATTTACAGATTTCCATTGTGTTCTATACTGTGCGTGTAATCTCCAACTACCTTCAAATAAACCTGTCATTGCAGGATTTAAAAATAATGGTGCTGCATCATACATTGATAAATGCACATCTTGAGCTTTACCTTTGGATAAAGAGCCTAGAATAATTAATATGAATACTATTTTTTTTATCATTGTTTATCGTATCAACGTTACGTCTCCTGATTTTTTTATAATTTCTCCGCCTACTATTTCAATTTCAAAAGTCCAAGTATAAACTCCTAAAGGAGAGTCGTTTCCTTTGTAAGTCCCATCCCAACCAATAAGAGCATCATTTGTTTGAAAAATTAATTCACCCCAATTGTTGTAGATAGAAAAAATAACAGCGTTAAAAGGACCTCCTCTAACTCTAAAAACATCATTCTCACCATCTCCATTTGGAGTAAATGCTGTTGGTAATACAGGCGGTAAAACAACCTCTAAATGCTGTAAAGCAGTATCTTTACATCCGTTAATATCTTCTATTGTCAACACCACAATATAGGTACCACCATCTGCATAATTATTTGATGTATTTTGAAAGTTATCTAATGTACCATCCCCAAAATCCCATAACCAATCTGTAACAGGATTACCTGTAGATTGATCTGTAAAATTAACATCTTCTAGTGCTAATGCAGGGTTTGGATTAATATTAAATGCTGCTTTTGCTCTAGCTAAAACTGTTATTGTTTTTGTAATAGAATCGGTACACCCTAATGCTGAAGTTACTTGGAAAGTAACATTTTGTACACCAGGAGTAGCATAAGAAAAAACAGCAGATGGTGAAGCAACAGTTGTAGTTGAATTAAAAGTATAAATCCAATTCGTTAAAGAACCTGAAGTGATAAAAGAGTTGTCAAAAAACTCGGTTGGGTTAGATTCGCATGGTGTAGAGTTTGTGAAATCAACAATTGGTAAAGGGTTGATAATAGCTGTTAATTCTACGGTATCTAAACAACCACTTGTTGACCCTACTATTAATTCAACCGTTATAGTTCCATTTGTATTGTATATATGGTTTGGGTTTTGAGTTGTAGAAGAGTTAAAATCTCCAAAATCCCATGCCCATGAATTAATTGTTCCGACATTAGTTGTGGATAAATCTGTAAATACAGTTGGGCTATTTTGACAAGAATTTGTTGATGAAAAGTTGGCTACAGGCGAAGATGTAAAAGTTATTGTTAAAGTATCTTTGTCAGGGATGCATCCAAAAGAACCACTAGAACTTAAAATTAAATCAACACTACCATTAGTAATATCTAAATTTGAAGGAGCATAGAATGTCGTCAATAAATTATTGTTGGGTGTAAACATTCCTGTTCCTGTTGACGCCCAACTACTAGATTGAGTTACTCCAGTGATTACACCATTTAATTGTACCAATTCATTATCACAAAACGAAACATCTGCACCTGCTGAGACAGTAGGAGGATTTATAAAATAAATACGGATAGAATCTTGTTCTGAGGAGCAAATTACTATGTCAGTTGTTAAAATAACATCAACAAATCCATTAGCTACATCAATAGGGCTGACATTATATATTGTATTTAAAGATGATGGTGTGTTTATGCTTCCTGAGCCTAATACATCCCACGTTGTGGAAAACCCTACAGAAACATTTCCATTTAATGTTATTGTACTAATGTTAGAGCAGATAGAATCTGAAGTTGTAATTTCAACGGTTGGTTTATCTAAAATGGTAATTTTTATACTGTCCTTTACGGCTATACAATTTCCATTATTAGTACTTGTAAGTATAAACCAAATTGTTCCTGTAGCAGTATCTGCACTTGTAATTTCGTAGGCAGTATTTAATGAATCTGCAGAGGGGTTAAATATTCCTGAACCTGTTGTAGTCCAAGACCCTGTATTTGTTGGGCCAAATACATTTCCTGATAACGTTAAACTATCATCACTTGAACAAATTGATTGATCAACTCCTGGGTTTAATGTTGGTGAAGGAGTAAAATAAACTATTAATGTATCTTGATCATTTGGACAAGAGTTTACACTACCTAACGAAGTTAAAAACAATAATAAACTATCTCCTGCGATATCAGCTGGCGATGGTGTGTAAGTAGTGTTTAAGTTTGATGGGTTGCTAAATGCTCCTCCATTTCCTCCTGTCCATTCACTTCCGGTAGCAAAAGCTAGTGTTCCGGAAAGGTTAATTAATGCGGCATTATTTCTACATAAAGTAATGTTATTACCGATAGTTACTTCGGGTGAAGGAGCAAAATTTATTGTTAATGTATCCATAACAGGATCACAGTTTCCTGTCGATTCTAAAATAAAAGTTAAAGATCCTTGTGTTAAGTCACCTGCAGATGGAATATATGTAGTGTTTAGTGTAGTTGCATTATTTAATGTGCCAGTTCCATTGGTAATTGTCCAAATACCGGTAGTAGCACCACCAGTTATCGTTCCCTCTAAATTTATGTTAGGAGAACTAGAGCATAGAATTGTATCTTTTCCGGCATCTATTATTACCTTTCTATTAAAAGATGAAAGATAATGATATAAAACACCTCCTGTTGCGCCTCCATTAAAAATTCCTAATGAAAATAAATCAGAAGAATTGGTTAAAAGATTTGATGACCCTGTAGGGATATCTGTTAAATTAAATTGTACCTGAGCTCCTAACCATTGTCCTGCAGTTCCTGGAACGACATTAAAAAGAGTAGGGTTAATTATTGTTGTATTACCGTTTAATGTAAAATTACCTTCAGCTCCTGCCGGACATAGTATATTTAAGTAAAAACTTTTATCAGTTTCTCTGGAGAAACTAACTTGATCTGAACCAGAACAATTTATTGGAGGCAAAATAGCCTCACCTAGCTCACACCCAACACCAGACATGTGATATACATATACAGCTTTATCTGATACAACAGATGTTAATGCATCAGTAATACTAAACTGAAATGTTTCACCTTGGTTGATAATAGCTGTTGAAACACCTGAACCCCCATCAATAGATATAGAGGTGAAGTTTTTGGTTCCAACTATAAAAATTGACTCGTTTGAACCTGCATTTAAAAACCCTTTATTTACAATATATTCTGTACCTATCACATCTGTTGGTACTATCTGATCCCCCATTAAGTCATAACATCCCCCACCACCTGCAGGGTTAACAGAATCATCGGAAACAGTTACAGATATTGGCTTATTAGCGACAACAATGGTTCCTGACATATTGCTTCCGGGAACGCTTGATAATTGAGTGATATTTTGACCTGTATAAACATTTCCTTTAAGCGGTAAGCTAACAGCAAAGGTGACATTTGCGGGATGACCAATTATATCACACCTTGGTGTAATGTAAATGGTTGTGTTATCCTCTGTGGCAACAACATTAAATTGTTGGTATGGTTGTGTTATAAAACCATCTCCATTCCTATCGGTTGTTAATGTTTTACTATTCCAAAGTGTTTGAAAAGGTAACACAAACTCTATTCCAATACCATTAGTTCCTTTTAAAGAGTAAGTTTCAGGATTGTTAGATGCAGGACCCCTTGTAACTACATCATATACTACTACTATTGGGAAATCGGAAGTGATGTGAAATCCCGTTCTTAGTAATTGATTTGCTGGTTTACTTTCTAATGAATCCATCATAAAATCCACATATTTCGAGAATAATGAATTTGGTGGAATTGTAAATGTTGTATCATAAGAAGATGCAGGTTGCTGTATCCTTACTGTTGTTAGATTGTTGAAGGTTGACAAACGAAATGCTATAGGATCTCTGTCATCATGATCTGGTGTAACCCAAGGGGCTGCAAACCAAAAATTAGTGTCAATTTGCGCAACTAATTTAGTTGAGCATAAAAGCACAACGCTTAAAACGACTAATATTTTAGAAAAACTCTTCATATTATTTTTGTTCTAATTTTTTTTTCAGTTCATCCATTATACTGTTGTTCAATTTTTCATCTTCCTCTTTATAAGAAGGTTTCTTATGCGTAAGAATGTATGAAATAGAGATTTCATGAGAACCTGAATGATAACTTCTTATGTCTGATAATGATAAATCATAGGCATAACCAAGACTTAATCTTTCTTTCATTAAGTAACCTAACCCTATACCTATGTTCTTGCTATTATTGTAGCTAACTCCTAACCAATAAGCGTTGTTATAAGTTGTTTTTATGGCTGTAGTTAAGTTTACTGGAGCTGCCTTAACATATTGAACCATTATGCTTGGTTCGATTTCAATTTTTTGTTTTTCAAGATTAAATTTATAACCTCCAATTACATTATAATTTTTTTCTAATCGTTGGTTGTATGATGCTATAGTTGAATTATCTATAAATAAATGGTTAATAGCACCCATAATATAATACTTTTCGCTATATAAATTGAAACCCCAATTAAAATCTATACCGTTTTCAGTTAATACATTTCCGTTAAAAACAACATCATTGATATCGGCTAATTTAGTGTTATATAATTTTACTCTGCTTTGGATATACCCTGTTTGTACTCCTAACCCAAGCTTTAGTTTTTCATTAAGCTTTATATGATACGCATATGTTAATAAAATGCTCAGGTTACTGGTTAAACCAATGTTGTCAGAAATAACAGAAACGCCATAACCCATTTTTCCTTCATTTTTATACGAACCAGAAATATTCCCCATTATTGTTTTTGGCGCACCATCAAACCCAACCCATTGATTTCTGTAGGAGAAACTGGCTATACTTACTGATTTACTTCCTGCTATAGCAGGATTAAAATAATAATCATTTAAAAAATAGTTTGTATACAAGGATTGTTGCTGTCCAAATAATGAGGAACAACCTATAGTAAATAATATGATAAGGATATAATTTCTCATCTATTTGGCATTTTTTAGTACTAAAATGGTTCCTTTAAAAATTGGGTTTTCAGAGTTGTCATTTAAGTTAATAACATAAAAGTAAGTTCCGTCAGCAACCAAGTTTCCTTCAAATGTTCCATCCCAAGGGATTTCGTAACCATCAGAATGAAACAAAGTTTGTCCCCATCTATTAAAAATATCAACAGTAATAGATGAATTTGTAAATTTCAAAAAATCCAGTTTCCAAACATCATTATTACCATCTCCATTCGGAGAAATTGCATTAGGTATTAACGAACTAATTTCTTCTGTAACGGTATTTATAGTAATAGTTGCTGTTATGCTGTCTGTACATCCAAAATTACTAGTAACTACTTGTGTAATGTCATAAGTTCCGTTAGAAAAATATGTGTTACTAGGGTTTTGATCGAATGAAGTGTTTCCATCGCCTAAATCCCATTCATAGCTTATTGCATTTGCAGATGTATCTATAAAGTTAAAGGTAGCACCTATATTTAACCCATTATTTGTGTTAAAGCTAAATCCTGCAATTGGTCTTGGTGGAATAACTATTGTTTGTAAAATTGTATCATAACAATTATTAACTGTACCAACAATATGGTTAACATTATAGTTACCTATAGTAGTAAATAATTGAGTAGGGTTTTCTTGATTTGAGTTTCCTGCTGTTCCAAAATCATAAAACCAAAAATTTAAAGGGTCATTTGATGTCGATTGGTCTGTAAAATCTAATATAATTTGGTTTGTACTACAGTCTGATGTGTAAGAATAATCTGCGTTAGGCAACTCATATACCTCTATTGTTTTGGTAATAGTATCAGAACAACCAACATCTGTGTTTATAATTAATTTAACATTATAAGTGTTTGCTGTTGTGTAGGTATGATTTACGTTTTGGGTGGTTGCAGTAGTTAGGTCTCCTAAATCCCAATTCCATCCATTTATTGAACCAAAACCAGGTAAAGAGAAATCTGTTAAATCAATAGCCTCTCCAAAGCATTTATTTGTAAAATTAAAATTTGCAAAAGGAGGAGAAACAACATTAATTTGAACAAAATCTGTTGCTGCCAAGCATGTTAAATTGTTGGTAGAGGTAAGTGTTAGTGATATAATTCCTGCACTAATTTCCGCAGCGCTAGGAGTGTAAATAGCACTCAAATCAGTACTATCAACACTGTAAGAGCCTGTTCCACCTGACCAATAGCCTGAAGTTGTAGGCCCTGTAATTATTCCATTTAATTGCACCGCAGTATTATTAGCACATGCGATTAGGTTTAAGCCTGCATTTACAGTTGGTTTAGGTGTGAAAATAATGAATAAACTATCTTTATCCGCAAAACACATTCCATTATTTGTTGATTCTAAATGTAATAAAATTACACCATTAACAACATCTAAAGGGCTTGGTTGATAAGCTGTATTTAAAGTTAGGTTGTCTGGTATAAACAAACCATTTCCTTGTGTAGTCCATTTTCCAGTAGATGTAGCACCTGTAACATTTCCGTTTAAATTTACTAAACTATTATTCTCACATACAAAAATAGTGTCTACTCCAGCATTAACAGTTGGCGCTGGTGTAATAAAAATTTTCATAGTATCAGTTACTATATTACATAAACTAAAATTTGTGGCTGTTAATACTATTGTTACTCCTCCATTTGTTGTGTCGCTAATACTAGGAATATAAACAGCATTTAAGGTAGTGTCATTTGGAGTAAAACTTCCAGATCCGCTTGTTGTCCAAATCCCTGATGTAGCACCACCGAAGATATCTCCATTTAGTTGAACTGCAGCATTATTTGCACATACTGTTTGATTTGCATTCGCATTTACAAATGGAGAGTGTGTTATATAAAGCTCCAAGGTATCTTTTAGAGGTGTACACTTTCCTGTTGTTGATAAAATAATATTAACGGGGCTAATAGCCGTGTCTAAAACATTAACAATGTATTGGTTTGACAAGGTGTCGTTTCCGAATAAAAAGGATCCAAAACCATCACTTGACCATAAACCTGTAACATCTCCACCTCCTACAATTCCCGAAAGATTTAAAACGGTATTAGCACAAACAGTATCTGTATTTCCTGCATCAACAAAAGGATAAGAGGTGTATTCTGATAAGTAAGCATATCCACTTCCGTTTGTATTTGCTCCATTTATAATTCCCATTCCAAAAACATCTCCAGTATTAACTAATTGATTAAATGAATTAATAGCAACAGTTGATGTGGGCAGGTATACATTAGCTGCTTTATATTCACCATTTGTACCAGGAACATTTTGAAATAAAGATGCTGTAATGATTGTATTGCTCCCGTTTAATTCAAAATTTCCTTCAAAGCCTGTTTTTACAAATAATAATAAGTTTAAAGAGTCTGAAGTTGCTCGTGAGAAATTAGTAGTATAAGTTCCTGCACAAAATAAACTAGGGACTTGGGCCCCACTTAGGCTACACCCGTTTCCTGAAGCATGCCAAATATAAATAGGTTTACTACTATGAATATATGTAACAGGATCTGTTAAATCATAAGCATAAGTCTCGCTCCAATTTATTAATGTACTTGTTGTTGAACTACCTTCGATAGTAAGAGTTGTTGCATTTTCTGTAGATAAAATAAATATCTTTTCAGAGGAAGACCCACTTCTATTTATAATGTAGTCTGTTCCAATATAAGCTGTAGGAGTAAGTTGGTCTCCCATAGAACTGCTGCAGCTTAGGTTTGACAGCGCGCCACTAAAAACAGTAATAGCAACAGGTTTGTTGGACGAAACAATAGATCCAGATAAAGACTTGTTTGGGGTTAAACTCATATTTCGAGCACTATAAGTTTGACCTTCGTTTAACAGTATTGTAAAACTTGTATTTGCAACATGTCCTGTCACAGCTGTTTTAGGTGTTATTAATACTGTAGTGTTATTTTGAGAAGCAACTATTTCTATTGATGAAAATGAAGAAGGACTAGTTGTGTTTGTATTCCAAAATGTTTGGAAAGGCGTATAAAAATCCACTCCTAAAGCTTGAGTCCCTTTTAAAGAAAAAATTTCTTTATTATTATTCGCTGTTAATTCATAATAGGCTGTAATTTGTGCTGTAGATTGAATTTTTATACCATTGTTTGATATAACATTCCCTGCGGGGCTTTCAATATCTGTTATAAAAGGGGTTAAATCGATACTGCCATAAGAGTTTGCTGTAAGGTTAATTGTTATGGGAGTGAAAGACCCGTTTGCAGGTAAAGAAACTGTAACTGTTGCAGCACTGTTGTAGCTTAGTAGTCTTAAAACTATAGGGGAGTCACCTTCAGAGCTTGATATGTCTGGGGCAGCAAACCAAAAGATGGTATCTTTTTGAGCTTTTAATTGTAGCGTAGAGACAAGTAGTAGTACAACTACTATTATTTTAGTGTAAAAATTCAATGATTGAAGATGTTTTTTGCAAATATAGTTGTTTTTAATCATTAATCGTTATTTACACTTAGTTAAACGTTATAATACTTGCATTTGACTTTTGAGTATTTGTTTTTTTTAAGAAATGAAAGGTTGTGTTTGTTATGATTTAATTGGAGTTTTTATTATTTTCTAATCAAGCACTTAAATTTAAAATAACTATATTTATTATCTCAGTATAAAATTTATAAGCATGAAAAATTTAAAACAGAGTATAGCATTAGTTGCTTTAATTCTTTTAACTTCTTTGTCAGCTAAAGCTCAAATTTCTACTACGGATATTGATGGTCAGGTTGTTGCGCCTGTTAGTAAAGCTGATTATATGAATCTTGAAATGGAAGTGAAGATTAAAGCTTTTTTAATTTCAGGAAAAATTCCAGCATCTTTACCTAAATACGTTTCAGGAACAAAACAAGAGTATTCAAAAATTGTTAAGGATTGGGCTAAAGATAATTTAGATCTTATTAAGCCTGAATATCATAGCAAAATAACAGGAAAGGCGGAAAAACCTAAAAGTAGAAAAGAACATTTAAAAAAATAAATCAACAAAAAAGCCCAAAGTTTTAAATTTTGGGCTTTTTTGTTTCTGTCTCACAGTCATATCAATGCTATAATTGATATTATTCTATAATAATTTTCTTAAAAATAAATTCTTTTTCCTTCTCTATTTTCAGAAAATAAACGCCTTTAGGAGCACTTGTGTTAAGTTGGATGTAGTTTGTTGTGTGGTGTGTTTCTGATAGGATAATTTGACCTAAATTATTAATTAAACTAAAAGTAACCTTTTTCTGCGTTTCTCCTAAATCAATATGAATAACACCATTAGTTGGGTTAGGGTATATGGATAGATTTAATAAAGTATTTTCGCTAATACCTGTAATCATTGAGCAAAAATTATTGCAGTTTGTACTAAATGAAGTTTGAGCATCAATGTTGGTCCAATTGGAAGCAGACCATGTTACAGCATCAACCTCTATACATGTTAAAGACGTATTGTTTGTAGCATAAAAATCAGCTAAAATAGTATTGTTACCATTTTTAACATTTAAACAAGTCAATTGGTTATCATCACAAGTTAGGTAAATTAAAGCAGGGTTTTGGGTAAGGATTAAACTAGTTATATCGTTGTTATTACAGTAAAGGGCATTTAGAGCCGAGTTTTGGGTTAGGTCTAAACTGGTTAATTGGTTGTCAGTACAAAATAAATAAGTTATTATAGTATTTTGAGTAACATCTAAGCTTGTTAGTTGGTTATTACGACAATTCACAACATTTAGAGATGGATTTTGAGTAATATCTAAATTTGTTATAAGGTTATAATTACAGTACAAACTAGTTAAAGCAGTGTTTTGTGTAACATCTAAGCTTGTTAATTGATTTGCTGAAGAGTATAATCCAATTAAGGCTGTGTTTTGAGTAACATCTAAACTTGTTAACTGGGTGTAGCTACAGTACAAATGAGTTAAAGCAGTATTTTGAGTAAGACCTAAATTCGTTAATTGATTGTTAGTAATGTTTAAATAAGTTAAAGCAGTATTTTGAGTAAGATCTAAATTTGTTAATTGATTGTTAGAGCACTTTAATTCTTTTAAGAGTGTGTTTTGAGTAAGGTTGAAATTTGGCAATTGATTGTTGTCAACGTTTAAATAAATTAAAGCTGTGTTTTGGCTTAGGTCTATACCTGTTAATAGATTTGTATCGCAAGTTAATGTTGTTAAAGCAGTAAAATCTTGAATCCCTGTTAAATTGCTTATCATTTTATTGTCAATGTTTAGAGAGTCAATGATGTCAATATTAGCAGTAAGCACACTTCCGTCAAGACTCCCAGAATCATATCCTAAATCAATTAGCGCTTGCTCAAAATTATTATCTGGTACTAATGTGTTTTGAGCAAAAAGATTTGTAGACAGGGATAGAAAACTAGTAATAAGAGTGACTGTGATTAAAAGATTTTTCATAAAATTATTTTTTTTGGAGTAAACATATATAAAATAAATTCCTCTCACAATAATATTATTTCCATGAAATTAAAGGTATTGTCGGGTGACTGTTGGGTGCTAAAAACAAAAGACCCTTACTAAGTAAGGGTCTTTTTGTATAAAATGAGGTTTCGAGCGGATTCGAACCGCTGTAGGTGCTTTTGCAGAGCACAGCCTAGCCACTCGGCCACGAAACCTTTTTTGTTAAGGTTTACAAATCTAACAAAATTTTCATTGCTGTGCTTTTATTTCTTTTTAATATTTTTATAAAAAATTTAGAATAATGGTTATTGATTTAAGAAGTGACACAGTTACAGTTCCTTGTGAGGATATGAAAAAGGCAATGTTTAATGCCAAAATTGGAGATGATGTTTTTGGAGATGATGAAGCTGTAAATGAATTGGAGGCACTTGGGGCAGCTATGTTTGGAAAAGAAGCGGCTATTTTTTGCCCTTCAGGAACAATGACTAATCAGATTGCAATTAAAATACACACCAATGCTCCGGGAGAAGTAATCTGCGATGAGTTATCTCACATTTATAAATATGAAGGTGGAGGTATTGGTTTTAATGCTGGTTTGGCAACTAAATTAATTAAAGGTGATGCTGGTAGATTAACAGCTGCTCAAATTGAAGTAGCCATTAATCCTGATGATATACATTTTCCGGAAACACAATTAGTAAGTTTAGAAAACACTTGTAATAAAGCTGGTGGAACAATTTATGAATTAGAGGAACTCAAAAAAATAAGAACACTTTGTACTAAAAAAGAATTGAAACTTCATTTAGATGGAGCAAGAATTTTTAATGCTTTAGAGGAGGCTGATTATACGGCTAAAGATATTGGTGAGCAATTCGATACCATTTCAGTTTGTTTATCCAAAGGTTTAGGAGCGCCAGTTGGGTCTTTATTATTAGGAACAAAAAAAGACATTAAAAAAGCACGAAGAATTAGGAAAATATTTGGTGGAGGAATGCGCCAAGCAGGATTTTTAGCAGCAGCGGCAACTTATGCCTTAAAAAACAACATTACTAGATTAAGTGAAGATCATCAACGAGCAAAACAATTAGAAAATGTTTTAAACGGGTTGTCTTTTGTAAAAGAAGTTTCTCCAGTTTTTACCAATATTGTGGTTTTTGAAGTAAAAGAAGCTATTGATTTTAATGTGATTATTGCAAAACTAGCTAATCAAAACATTAAAGTAATGCCTTTTGGTCCACAACAAATAAGAATAGTTACTCACCTTAATTTTACAGATGAAATGTTAGTGCAGCTGATTGATGTGTTAAAAAAATTATAAACACTTATTCATAATCTTACATTCATAATTCTAAATTTGCCGAATGATACAAATAGGAGATACCGTAATTTCAGAACTGCTTTTAGATAATAAATTTATTTGCAATTTAGAAGCGTGTAAAGGTGCTTGTTGCATTGAAGGAGATGCCGGAGCACCATTAGATGAGGATGAATTGCAGGAGTTGGTTGATGTTTTTGAGCATGTAAAACCCTATTTGTCAGAAAAAGCAATTGCAGCTTTAGAAGAAGATTTATATACCATAGATAGCGATGGAGATTATGTAACTCAATTGGTTGATGGTAAAGAATGTGCTTTTGTTTCCTTTAAAGAGGATGGAACAACGCAGTGCTCGATAGAGCAAGCTCATAAAGACGGGAAAACGGATTTTAAAAAACCAATTTCTTGTCATTTGTTTCCGGTTAGGTTAAATAAGTATAAAGACTTTACCGCTGTTAATTATGCTTATTGGGATATTTGTGATGATGCCTGTATATTAGGAGAAAAGCTAGGGGTGCCAACCTATAAATTTTTAAAAGAACCTTTAATCAGAAAGTTTGGTGAAGATTGGTTTAAAGAATTAGAGTTGGTAGATCAACATATGGAGCGATAAATCAAAAGAAAAAAATGAGTGTTTTTTTAGTAAAACATACTTATCTTTGTTTAAAATTTGGTGTTATTTCTAATTAATTAGAAATAGCTTAATTGGGAATTAGGTGAGAGACCTAAACTGTGCCCGCAACTGTAAGTTTTATTTTAAAACAAGTCAGATACCAGCCATTTTATATTAATTTTTTTATAAACTTTCGGGAGTAAAAGTTGAGCAATTTCAAACTTTATTCCTCCATTAAAAAACAAAATGGAGAAACAAAAAGAAGCAATCAGGAAATCTGAAACACATGTTGTAAAATGTGTATTTCCAAACACAACTAATCATTATGACACTTTGTTTGGAGGGACAGCCCTACAATGGATGGACGAAGTCGCCTTTATTACAGCGAGTAGATTTAGTCGGCAAAAAATGGTTACGGTATCATCAGATAAAGTAGATTTTAAAAAGCCAATACCATCAGGAACTTTTGCTGAGCTAATAGGTAAGGTAACTATGGTGGGTAGTACAAGTTTAAAAGTTAAAGTAGAGATTTATATTGAACAAATGTATAAAGATCATCGTGAGCTTGCCGTGGTGGGAGAGTTTACTATGGTTGCAATTGGTGAGGATAAAAAATCAGAACAAATTTTATTGTTGTGATTTGAAATATTTAATAAAATAACATAATTTTTCAATCGACCAACTCTTTTTTTTCTTCGCTAAAGAAATAAATAGACTCTACTAAGTGAAAACCCTTAATAGCAACGTCTTAGAAAAAAATATAAATTTATGCACAATTTTTTGTTCATTTCTCTTGTTGAAAACTTCGATTAATTGTGAATTAAATTATGTTGCCAACCGAATAAATTATGCCAATTTTTGTAGTCTAAATTTGTTTAACACCAAACATTTCTGGCACAACACACTTTGTTCATCGAACTATAGCTCTAGATGAATGAAAACTGATGATTTTTAATATTAACAACACTGAATGGATAAAAAACAAGGAAATAAAGTTGAAATTGATCTAGATGTTGCAGATAATAATGCTTCATCTCAAGATTATGAGAACAATGAAAACCCTAATAAACTTGTTTTATTCCCTTCGGAAGATGATGATGACTTGTTGAAGATGTTCAAAAAATTACAAGCCGATAATAAAAATAAAAAAAACGACCATTTAGATGAATCAATTTAATTGATTCCTGTCAACTAAAAAAGTAGAATGAAAATACAACAAATAAGAAAACGAGATTACGAGGTTGCTTTTTTTGAATTAGAAAAAATTGCTCAAGCTATTGAAAAGTCTATGAAATCTGTAGGTCAAGGATCTAAAGAAGATGCCTTGGCTATTGCAGAGGCTGTTCTTGTAGCATTGCTTGAACGAGAAAATACGCATATTGATTATATACCAACTGTTGAGGAGGTTCAGGATATTGTTGAGGATAAGTTGATGAGTAGTGCGTTTCATGAAGCTGCAAAATCATACATTCTTTACAGAAACGAACAGGAAAGAAATAGAAAAACAAACGTCTTTGAAAAAAGAATAGAGTTAAAACCATACGAATATCCTGATTTGTACGAGTATGTTAGTGCAATACGTCACTCTTATTGGATACATACAGAGTTTAATTTTACTAGCGATATTCAGGATTTTAAAACAAGAATAACTAAGCCTGAGCAAACGGCAATAAAACACACAATGCTTGCCATTTCTCAAATTGAAGTAGCGGTAAAAAATTTTTGGGGCGATTTGCATCATAAAATGCCTAAACCAGAAATTGGATCTGTAGGTTCAACTTTTGCAGAAAGTGAAGTACGACATATGGATGCTTACTCTCATTTATTAGAGATTTTAGGGTTAAATGCTGAGTTTAATAAACTCAAAAAAAATCCTGTAATAATGAAACGAGTGCATTATTTGGAGGCTGCGGTTAAGAATGTTAAAAGTGAAGATAACCAGTTGTTTGCTGAATCTGTTCTTTTATTTTCTTTATTTATCGAGCATGTTTCTTTATTCTCACAGTTTCTAATTATCATGTCTTTTAACAAGCATAAAAACATGTTAAAAGGAATATCTAATGTAGTAGAAGCAACATCTAAAGAAGAGCAAATACACGGAGATTTTGGGATTGATTTAATAAAGATTATCAAAAACGAAAATCCAGAATGGTTTAATGATGAGTACAATAAAATGATTCAGGACACCTGTAAAGATGCTTTTTTAGCTGAAAGTAAAATTATTGATTGGATATTTGAGGATGGAGAATTGGATTTCTTACCTAAAAATGTAGTGAATGAGTTTATTAAAAATAGATTTAATAATTCTTTAGAGAGTATCGGAATTGAAAAAGTATTTGATATTGACGAGCGTTTATTAGCTCAAACCGAATGGTTTGATGATGAAATTATTGGTACAAAACATGGTGATTTTTTCGTAAAAAGATCTATCAACTACAGTAAAAGAACAAAGAGTATAACGAGTGACGACCTATTTTAATTATGGAGAAAAGTACAATAATAAACACAGAGGACACAGCTACAGGGTTTGAAGATTTAGTAAAAGCTAGAGAATCTGCTCGAGTAGAAATGTTGAAAAACGAAATTAAACAGTCACAAACTGAACCTGAAATAAAATGGTTAACAGAAAACAGTAAAAAGTTTTTAGAATCGGGTTATTTAATTGAAGGGATTACTCCAGAACAAAGAATAAGAGAAATTGCAGACCATGCAGAAAGGATCTTAAAGATAGATGGGTTTTCAGATAAGTTTTATGGCTATATGGCTGAAGGATATTATTCATTATCTTCTCCTGTTTGGTCAAACTTTGGAGAAAAAAGAGGTTTGCCAATCAGCTGTTTTGGGTCGCATGTTTCTGATGATATGGGTGATATTTTATATACTCAATCGGAAGTAGGTATGATGTCGAAACTTGGTGGAGGAACATCTGGTTATTTCGGTAAATTACGCCATAGAGGAGCTGATGTTAAAAATAATGGAGAATCTTCAGGGGCAGTACACATTATGCAATTGTTTGAAAAAATGGTTGATGTTGTTTCTCAAGGATCAGTAAGAAGAGGTCGTTTTTCTCCATACTTACCAATAGATCATCCAGATATTAAAGAGTTTTTAGAAATAGGAACGGAAGGGAATCCAATTCAAGAGTTAACACATGGTGTTTCTGTTGGAGATGAGTGGATGCAAGAAATGATTGATGGAGATGTTGAAAAAAGACAAATCTGGGCTAAAGTATTACAACGAAGAGGAGAGATAGGTTATCCATATATTTTCTTTAGAGATACTGTAAATAAAAATACGGTAG
>Ga0256824_10000286_pt1 | contig 18893 bp, 17 predicted proteins | sample CV67metaG_FD_191570 | JGI IMG/M metagenome (GOLD analysis project Ga0256824, IMG submission 191570) | Hydrothermal vent microbial communities from East Pacific Rise, Pacific Ocean - CV67 | ecosystem: Environmental > Aquatic > Marine > Hydrothermal vents | place: Pacific Ocean: East Pacific Rise...
AAAAATAGAGGTTTAAAGGAATAAGGAGTGTTTTTGTTAGTAAATGGTGCGATCGGAGAGATTTGAACTCTCACACCCGTAAGGCACTACCCCCTCAAAACTGTGGAGGCACTAATCAATATTTTTTATACTTAGTATTAAAGCCCATAAAATAGGACTTTAACACTTATCTTTTAGTTTTTGGCAATAATTATTTAACTTTAAATAGATATAATAGACACATAACTTTATACATAACTTTTAAAGGTCTCGAATGCCTCGTACGAATAAACTAAAAAAAACCAATAAAAAAAATATATATGAGATTGAAATGGCTGATGGTTCTAAACACTTTATTGCTAGATTTTCCCATAATGGTATAAGATACTCAGATAAAAATCTTACTAAACTATTTGGTTCAAAAACTGTAACTAGTGCTTTTAATAGGCTTCAAGAGATAAGAAATCTTTTATCAGAAGGTAAAGACCCATTTTCATCTAAATCAGATAAGGTGGATGAGCTAGTCTATGCTTACTTAGATACAAGAAGCGATAGCTATAAAACAGCTAATACATTTTTTTACAACAAACATATCAAACCTATTATCGGGCACCTATTAATTTCTAAAGTCACAAAAGAACATTTTTTAAAGATTAAAAAGAATATGGAAGCATTAGGTTTAGCTTCATCAACCATAAAAAAAGTTAGAACTATTTTATTTCCAATTTTTGAAGAAGCCTATAATAATGAGGTTATACCAAGAAATACAATCAAATCAGTTCAAATGGGTGTACATGGAACTAAGCCAAAATTAACTGATAGAATTGAAGAGCCACTAACCAGTGCAATTAGAAAAATTTATAAAGCCGCATTAAAAGAAGAAGATGATTACAATATTTTCTTTCTTATATCTATAATGTGTGCTAGAAGATTTGGAGAGATTGCAGAATTGGAATATGAAGATATTAAAGATGGTGTTGTCCGTGTTAGAGCTGGTACAACTAAAACATACAAAAAATTACACCCAGGTATGATAGCTGAAAAATATCCCTTACCAATAGAAATACAAAATCTTATTCAAGATGGTACTGGTAGATTATTTAAACATTGGCATAGAACATATATGGATAGATATGCAACAATGATGAAAGAAAAAGTAAATTTAAAATTAAGAGCATTAGCTGAAGATTTTCCTATTCGTTCCCATGATAATAGAAACTTCATTCAGAGTTTACTATCTAAAAAATATGGTATTGATTATGTAGGTGCGGCTTGTTTGAGTCATAAGGAAGAAAAATCTAATGTCAACGCACTATATACAAGTTTGGAGTATGAGGATAGGCTTGAGCTATATGAAACCTATTGGGAAATATTAAGGGACAAACCCTCTAATTCTTTTGCACAGAATGCTGTTGAAGAGCAGTTGAAAAATATGGATAAAGTAGATTCTACTGTTGAATAAGTTTTATTCTAACTCTTCAAAGTAAGGTCTAATCATCTTAATACTTTCAGTATTTGAAGTTTCTATTGGAAAGAACAAACTATCTTCATAAAATGAGATTACTTCATTAATATTAATGGCATCCAAAAGTATAAATCTTCCGCCAACTGCATTATGGAGGTTATCTATAATTTCTATGGAATCCTCAAGAATAAATGCACCAATCTTTTTGTTTTTATAATGGTCAGATTTTCCTAACTGACCAATTAAAAAACAAGGAATTGATTTTGTATTTTCTTGATAACCATCTAACATTTTGATTACTTCACTTGATATATCATCAGTATGTAGTGTAGCAATTGATATAGTAAAATATGCAGATACTTCTTTTGTTTCATTATCTATATAAAGATATGTTCGAGACCGTAAATGCTTTTCAAATGTTAATGCTTTATTATGGAGAAAGTCTTGTAAGTCTGAATTGCGAGAGCAAGGAAATGTTTGTAATAACTCTTTTACTTTTCGTTTTGAAGGCATCCCTTCGATAAGTTCAGATAACTGATACATCGAAAAAGATTCATCAAAACTCACCCTTGTCATATCTAAGAGAAGCCTATATTAAATCAGCTATAGCTAACTTTTTAGCAACCGTTCTTTTTAAAGAAGTTCGTTTACGAGAGTTAAACTCTTTTACTCTGTTCAAACTTTCTTTAGAGAAAGCTTTACGAACAAGACTTTCGTTTTCAGGTTTTAATATAATAGGTTCTAAAAATGCTTTTGTCATGCTCACTCCTCATATATTTATGTATCATTATAACATAAATTTTATTAGCTTATAGCAATATAAAAAAGGCACTAATTACATTTCATTGTATGTAATACCTTTTTTATGTATGTTTAAGAATTAATCTTCCTCTTCATCCAACAAAAGACTACACATAACAAGGTGTGATTTTTTCATACCTAGTTTTTTACTATAATACTCTAGCTTCTCTATAACCTCTATTGGTAGAGTTACAGTAAGGGGTTTTGTACCTACAAAAACTTTTGAAAGTTTGGCAAGTTGTTCTATATTATCACTTTTTAGTTCATCCTCAAAAATTTTAAAATTTGCAAGTAAAGAATCTCTAATATATTCTGACTTGCTTATTTTTATCCCCTCACCCATTTTCATCAACATACCAATTGCAATATGTAAATGTGTATCATCTTCTAATGTAAAAGTTATCTCTTTATTTCTAATTTTCATAATCTACTCCATAGTTAATCTATACTATTATTTATACTCAATTTGAATATAGGTAAAGTTATAAAAAAGTTGTTCAACTTAGCTCAAAGCTTGGCTTGAAGACACACAATAGCTTATAAATGCTTCAGTATTAAAACGAGATATTATCCCTGCTACAAAGTACTAAAATAAGCTTTTCTGCCATCATACAAACTCAGATTCTTTACATTTTTTGTCGATGTTGATAGTATTTGTGAAAAGAACAAAATATGATTATAAGCTACATAAATGCAGATTTAGATTCCATTCAATATCAACAAAGAGTAGATTCACTCTCTCATTTGTGCGATATTTTTTTTGTAGAAATAGATAGCATAAAAATTATTACAGAACGAAATTATATTATCATACGAGATTTAGTGACTTTTTATGAGCCTACTTTGTTTATGATAGACTCCATAAAAGATTTTCCATTCTCGCCCACACAAATAGCAGAGTTGATAATGTTCATACTCAAACACAACTGTAACTTTCAATCAAAAGTAGAATCTATCTCTTTTGAAAAGAAGCACATGACAAGTGTGTATTCTACTGTCTTCAAATATTTTCGGCAATCATCTTTTCAATAATATCTTTACAAAATAGCTTCGCCAAAAACTCTAAAATTTCATCAGATAGTAATAATTCTATAGCTACACCACCAGACTTTACTATCGATTTTTCTAGTTCTTTTGAAAATTTATACTTAGATTTGTATAGCCATTTGTTGTTATTGCACTCTGCGATAATGGGGAAATAAAATAACCTGTACTTAGATAACTGCTCTTGCATATGTCTTACAATAGTTTCATAACTGATATACTCATTTTTAATATTTCTAATGCTTATCTCAAATCTTATGATTCTCTCATCTAAATCATTTTTCACAGACTTATCATAAATACATGCTCTAAGAGATGGATTTTTAACACTATTATCTTCAAGATAAAGAGTAGTGTTTTCATAGTAGTTAAATGGGTCATTTGGTTTTGATTTTAATCCTATTCTATTGACCATTATTGGTAAAAAGTTTTTGATTGATTTGTTTATGTGAAAATCATAAGCGATGTCAAACCTCTTTAACCTATACTCAATATCTATCTTTACAAGAAAATCTATAAATTTATTGAGCAGTCTGTATTTTCTTTTGTCTAACTTTTGATTGTATGATTTAAGACCTACAAATTTAAATGTTGTATAGGTCGTTCCATCTACTGAACCATTATGATATGAATAGATTATAGGGTGTCTTGTATCTGTGGTAAAGGTAATAATATCTGGCTTGTAAAGATCATCCTTTGATTGTATATCTGCTGATATAAATATCAATAAATGTATGTCGTAAAAATAGATTAAATAATCTATATAAGATTCTATGTTAATTACTTGGATAGTGATACTATCGATATGGTGGTGTACTTGCATTTTGATTTCCTTACATTTAGTTTTAATTCATATTTATTTATGTAAGAAAATCAGTTTTCATTGGTTTTTTATATTTGTGTGTAAAGACCTTTAAAATAAGGTGTTAGAATCTAAGAGAACAAAAAAACAGATAGTAGGTTTTGGGTTATTATATGAAAATCATGCGAGACAGGCTGTCTCGCATTGTGAATTAACTAATGTAAGTTACTTTTATTTATACAATCAAATCAAAAAATATCAAATATATGTCATTGAATCATTTTTTGGTGTCAAAAAAGTAAAAAGTAATTTGCCTCATATCAATACTCACATTTGACACAAAAGCTCGTGTCGCTAAGATATGCACCACTTTTATCAGCTATACCTATGAAATTTCATAAGACTACCCACCCACAAAGTTATTAATCAAAAAAAACCGTATAGCCGTATAAATAAAAATGTAATAAATAAAACATAAGGAGAGTTCAAATGAACAAAGGCGAAATAACAACAATTGTGGCGAACAGACTACAAAACAATTTATCTAAAAAAGAGGTTGGAGAGGTTATCGATATTTTTATCGAGACTATCAAAGAGACACTACAAAACAGAGCTAAGGTAATACTACAAGGTTTTATATCGTTTAGAACACAACTTGTAAGTGCAAAAAGTGGTAAGAGTTTTGGTAAAGAGTGGAGCATTAGTTCAAGACAGATACCAAAGGTTAGTTTCTCTCCATCTTTTAAAAAAAGTATAAACTAAGAACAGGAGCATAAAATGTATGAGAACAAAATACTAAACAACACTTTAGAGTCTATCAATGTATCAGAAGATATTTTTGTGAGTGATTGGGATAAGTACACCACCTTACAAACTATCAAACTTATCATTGATAAATTTGAGTTAGATAGATTTTTAAGTGAGTATGACTTTTCTAAGCAAGAGTACAAGCACTACTTTCAGGACTATGTTAAAAGTAACAATAAAGATAAACACAAAAGAATCACACAAGAATTTAAAGCAAGAGGACAATAAAATGACATTAAACACATTTATAAAAGAATCCGAAGAGATACAGAAAAATGCGAGTTTAAAAGATAAACTACATATCAAGTTAAAGGACTTATTCTCAGTAATCGAAAACTACGAAGAGAGTGGAGAAATTAGAAAAGATGACTTTGATAAGATTGATACTTTTAAAAAGTATGTTAAGCATTTTATCGATGAGGAAGAGAGAAAAAATGACTAAACTATCCGTCATTATTGACGGATTTATCTATTCAAGGGCTTCTTTTAATTCCACCATATGTTCAATAGCATCTTTTAATTCTTGTCTATGTAAAGGATTCTCACTATGATGAGAGGCAGAATTTAAAACTCTATCAAGTATCTCTTTCGTATGTGCTATATGCTTTTCTTTAGTATCTCTACTTTGGATAAGTTCATATAAAAATTCATGTAAATTTTGTCGTAAAGTTATAACGGCAGTTTTTTCTTCTTCACTTAAACTGTCATCAGCATCTACATCGGTATCTATTTTTCTTATTTTTTCTATATCTAAATGATTATTAGAAAATATGTTCTTAAATTTTTGATGTTTAGAATGCAGTAAATTATTATATGCTTTTTTGATTTTATCAGATAAGCCTTCAAATTCATTTATTACTTTTTTCATTTCAGGGTCTAAAAAATTTGTAAAAATATCTTCTGCTTCTTTACGGAGTTCGTTTCCACAAGCATCAAATTCATTTTCATCAAAATACTTTTGAGCTTTCTGCATATGTGTTAAATCTTTTATAACTCTAGGTGCTTCATTTTTAGTTTCATCTTTTGTAAATTTATAATATACCCATTCGTCATCATCAGTATGTCTTTTAAGAAGATTGAAAAATCCTTTATCATGAGTTAAAATGATTTTTTGATAAGTATCAAAATATGCTAAATCAGGATTATTCTCTTTATTTAAAATAATTCTCATTACATCTACTCTATTTGACATATCAAGGCTGTTTAACATATCATCCAAAACAAGTATTTTAAAATCTACACCTTGTTGAACCCTTGCTCTTAATGCACCTATACGGATAGCAATAGCAATCCTGGTCAATTGTGCTTCATTTAAAAATGACTGAACCCTTTCTAATGGCTTCCAAGTATTATCTGCCATAAACTGTTCAACAACTAACTTTATATGAAGTTCACTATGTCTTATTGGGTCATTACCAGTTGCCCATAAGTTCTTATCGACATTTTGAAGTGTGAATTTTTTATTAAATTGTAAATCTATTTTTATAACATCATTGTTTCCATAAAAATGTTTTTTTAAGAAGTCATTTGCTGTTGTTTTAATTTCATTAAGTAAAGTTTCAATCTCTGCATTTATAGTATCTAAATCTGATTGTTTTCTACTTTTTGCAGATTCAGTTTTTCTTCCATCTATCGCTTTAGTTTTATCTTGAATTTTATCTAAGATAGGAGTTGTTCCATCTGTATAAAAAGGGAAAATATCTCTTTCAAAAACTGACCATAAATTTACTTCATCTTTATGAGAAGCATTGTAAAAGTTATGGAGAAGTTTATAGTTTATAAAATCACTTGCTAAATTCAGTTCTTGTATAGTTTGATTTTCTCGTGTGGTTATAGTCTCTTTTGAGATTATATCAGTTTGAGTCACTTCTGTTTCTTCGTCTATATAAGTCATCTCTATTTTAGCAGTAGTGGTCTCATCTAAAAAAATATTTAATAAACTTTGAGGATTCTCATAATCAAAATATTTTTCTATCTCTTCATCTGAGGGCTTTATACTACTTTGTAAAAATGTATATAATGCCCAAAACAGAGATGATTTTCCAGAACCATTACTTCCATAAACTAATACATTTTTACCCTTAAATTCAAAAGTTTCTTCATCCTGAAAAGCTTTGAAGTTTTTGATAGCTAACTTGTAAATCTTTTTCATTAACTTTCCAAAATAGGTTTGAGTATATCTGGACTTCGTACAGAAAAAAGTTTCATCCGATTTCTAACTTCATTATCAGGGTGAGTCCATTTATCATAAAGTTTTTGGATAATTTGTTCTTTTTGCCCATGACTTAGACCTTCTAATTTAGTGCTTCCCATAATTTCATTTATATCTTGTTCAACAAACTCAATAATATTTATCTTTTTTTCTTTCATATGTGTTGAAAAATACAGTTCAAATACTATGCTATCAATAATATATTCAAAAGTAAACCTTAACTCATTATGATTTATTGATATATATACTAGATTAATAAGAAAAGCAAGTAAATTATCATCTTTTTTGTCTATAGAAGGGATAGGTATAGAGTTTATTTCTTTTGCAGTAATATTAGTATTTGTGCTAGTAAGCTTATAATAAAAATTAATTAATTTTGAATTAAGAACTGATAATATATATTCAATACTATGTGTATAAATATCAGATATATAATTTGTTGAATTGGCACATAAACATTGTTTACAGCTAAGCGTCATTACTAGTCTTATCTTTGAATCAACCCCTGTGATTCTTTGCATAATAATTCTTTTTGAACTATTAAGATTTTGTGCTCTATTGTTTCCAACTATATCAATATTATCTAAATAGTTAACTATACCTTGTGATGGGTTAGTTGTAAGTCTATACCTTAAAACTTGGGCACCATGTATCACTCTATAATCACCACTATCTTTAAATAAATGCTTATACTTTGTCATATCAATTTCACCAGCATTTGCTTCAATTGTAAATGTCTTAATAGTAGGTATTTTTATTGATTTTAAAATATTTATAGACTCTTCTTTTATAAGCGGAATTTGAATTGTATTTGGAAATAAATTAAAAATATCTGCTAGGTTTAATTCAATACAATCAACATTTTGCATCTGTCTTTCTTTCCAGATTTTCAAAGTAAAAGTATATTTATTATTTTCATTCTCTGCTTTTTTTTGTAAAACTGATACACAAACACTCATCTTAACCTTCTCGAATACTCTCTTAGCACTATTATCTCTTTCAGGGAAAGAGGAAAATTCTATAATTTTAGTATGTTTGTATATATAGTCTCTAACAGTTTTAGCAGTTTCTTCACCTAATAATGAATTTTGAGTTATTAAACTTATAACTCCTTTTTCTTTTGTTAAATCTATTGACCTTGGAATAAATAATTGAAACATATTTATTCTTCCACCAGAAGCAATTTTTTTATATTTTGAATTATTTAAAATTTCTTGTTGTTCACTTGGCATTTCTCTTAATTGCACATATGGTGGATTTCCTATAACTATATCGAATCCATTACTTATGCCAAACATCCATTCCATATCAAAAAACTCACTACTGACATTTTGTTCATAAGGATCCCAGTGAGCTAATTTTTCTGCTGTATCTTTATTCCATCCAGATTTTATTAATTCTTCCGATATTTTCTCTCTTAACTCTTTATCCTTGGCTCTAAGTTTTCTTTTTGTTTGCGGTGTTTTAGCACTAAAAAGTCTATGTCTTATATTTTTTAATTCTTTTTCAAGCTCTTTTATTATTTCATCAAAATCAATTAAACTTTTTTCTTGTGTATCTATACCCATAAGAGTATTAGCAGCAATAAACTTTGTCTCAAGGTTTGGTAGTGGTCTAACTCCAAAATTAGCTTTACTTCTATCTATCTTTTGCTCTATAACAAGTGAAATAAAAAACCTAAGTTTACTTATCTGTATAGCGATAGATTGTATATCCACACCATAGATAGAATTTTCAATTATATAGAGTTTTCTTGCATAGTCTGGATTATTGATAGTTTCATCAAAAGTATTGTTTATCTCTATAAGTAGCTTTTCTCTTTCCTCTTTATTTTTAGTTTCAAAAACATCATCACTCTCTTTTTTTGCTTTATCAAGTTGCAACTCTTGCCAATAACTATTGTCTGGGTCAAGTTTTGAGAGAATATATACCATTTTTTGGAGCATACCCATAGGGAAAGCTCCACTTCCAACTGCTGGGTCAAGTGCTTTTAGATTATCAAGAGCATTTATTAGTTTTATTATAACTTTCTCATTTTCAAATGGTTGTTTATCACTATAACTACATAATTCTCTTATGTTTTCTTCGAGTTTATCATCTTCATCTTCAAGTTTAGTTTTAAGATATGCGATTAGTGATTCGTCAACCATATAACTCACTATCTCTCGTGGTGTATAAAATGAACCTGTTTGCTTTCTTGCTGTACTCTTCGTTTCAGGATTATATGAAGCGAGTAAATTTTCAAAAACTCTTCCCAAAAGTTCAGGGTCAAGTGCTACATCTTCGTCAAGTGGTGTATTTTCTGAAACTGTAAACTTATATGTATCAAGAATTTTAATAAGTCCCTTAACTGTTGCTTCTTTAAAAGATTTATTTTTACTACCGTACCATGTACTTAAATCAACATGTTCTTCTACCCCAAAAAAAAGGTAATCAGGGACTATAAGTTTGTGTGGTTTTACTAAATTGTCAGAAAATCCATCTACATAAATACCATTAGTTTTGTCGTCTAGACATTCAAAAAGTCCACCATTTAAAAATGGAACATATTGATTTATAAGTTCTAAAAACTCTTGTGGATTATGAAAGCTATCTTCATATCTCATTAAAAAGTTGGCATCTCTATTTTGACCATAATGCTCTTTTTTTCTAAATCCTCTTTCTCTTGTATCATTACTATCCAATGGTTTAATAGGACAATTTAAAGAAGCAAAAAATAAATTTTGTAATATTGCTTTGTAATATAAACTAGATTTATCATGTCCTCCAAACAGAGAACCATCCATATTTTTAGGATTAAAATCTTTAAGTTTTTCTGTTATGTATTCTTCATCAAAAATCTCATTTGGAATAAGTCCCTTTTCCTTGATAAACCATACAAATAAGAACCGTGTTAAAAGTCTAATGACATTTTGAGATTTATGTTCTTCAACATTTTCTGTATCTTTTGGCTGATTAGGAAATACTACTTCACTAACAGCATAAGAATACCAATTTGACAATTCTTGATAAAACTTTTTGTTTAATAATGAAACATCGAAAACTTCTTGCCAATAGTTATAAAGACTCTCGTAGTCTGTAACTTTAGAGGTTATTTTCATATTTTGCAAAATATCAAGGTGCCCTCGGTGAGGACTTACTATATCTATATCTCTTAAAATAGACACTTTACCTACTTTTTCACCATCTCTCCAATGCTGTTTATACTCTTGTCGTTGTGTATTGGACAATGACAATTTATTGGCATATTTAAAAAGTATAACTACTGGAGTGTATTCAAATTTACGATTAAATATTCTTGATATTGCTGATAGTTGAGTTCTTGATGGAGTTGAAATATTCAAGCTAATAGCAAAAACCAATAGACCTTCGTATCTTTTTATTTTTAAATCTGAGCTTGATTTATGCCCTTGAAAGATATTGTCATCTATACCACCTACCATATATGTGGTGTCAATAATAGAAAAATCCTTATGCTCTCCAAGTAAATCATTTACATCTATGCTTTCTTCAATCAGTCTATTTAATGGTACATTTAAGTGCTTGAAAAAATCTAGTGAGGCTTCATCAAAATTTTTATGTTCAAAGTTTTGTATTATCTGTTGTATATTCATATTATTGCTCCATACTTAGCTGACTACCATCCATACTACTAAATCGTAGTTTTCTATATCAAACTCTTTATCAACTGTTTCATTTTTATCTAATCTACTAAGAGAAGTTTTAGAACCTTTCATAATTCCTGCTAGTAGTTTAGTCGCTTTATCTTTTTTAATTGGTGTTGCCCAAGTCGTAATCATTGATTGTAATTCTTCTATTACTTGAACTTCTCCATTATCAACCGTTTGTGGAACTTCTCTTAATTTATCTTTGTTCTGAGCTAAAAATTCTAAAACTTCTTTTTGATTTTGTAAGAGACTATTTCCATTTTTATCTATGTATATTAGTTCATATTGCCCATTTTGTCTATTTTTTAGTAATGCAATAAGTTCTATATTTTGAGATGAATTACCCTTAATAAAACCACTAAACACTCCCTTAGGCATATTCTTATAAAAATCATTTTTCTTTCTCATTTCATCAAGTAAATCTTGTCTGAATTGTTCTAATGATAAATCATTAAAACCAAGAGAAGTATCATTTGTTTCTATGTCATCCCACGATACATTTAGTTTTTCTAGCATTTTTGCTGTTTGAGTTTTTTCTAAATTTTCATCTTCTGCCATCTCTTGTAAGTTGTCTGTAAAGTTTGTATCTATCTCACTACCAACAACTTTCATAGTAGCCATTCTCTCTTCTATTCTTACTTGTAGATTTAGATAATCATTAACATCTTTGGACGGCCAAAAATTTACACCTTGAATACTATCGTTAATAGAACCAATTCTATCTATTCTACCCATTCTTTGAATAACTCGTACAGGATTCCAATGAATATCATAGTTGATAACCATATCTGCATCTTGTAAATTTTGTCCTTCACTTAAAACATCAGTTGCTATCAATACATCTATTGGATTATCAAGCAACTCTTTTGTTTTTGAATTATTTTGTTCTATCCACTCAGTCCATGCTTCGTAAGAGTTTCCATTAAAATCATTCCATTCTTTTTCATTATAAAGTTTAGTAAAAGGAGCGAACCTTTGTAGGATAGGTTCATATTTTTTGGTTCCACCATGAACAACAGCCATTTTTTTAATGCCTCTTTTTTCTAATTCATGATATATATAATTAACTGTATCTGTGTAAGCGGTAAAAATAATTACTTTTTTATTCTCAGCATTTTCTTTATCTTTTAGAATTTCAATTAGTTTTTCAAGCTTTGTATCTTTTGAAGTAAGCTCTTCTTCTATACTAATTGAATCTTCAAAATGTCTAAGATTTGTTAAAAGTTTTTTCATAGAGGTTAAGTCTTCATTTAAATCATCTATAAAGTTATCTAGTTCTCCACAAGAATCTATTTGTGAAAGTTTAATTTCCCTTTTACCAATGGTAAGCTCATCAAACATTTCATCACTATTTTTTATTTCTTCATCTTGTGTTAATAGCACATCTTTTTTATTTGTTCTATATTTTACTGCTGTATCATAGATACTCTGGTGATAATCATTTACTCTTGATATAGTGTCATAAAATGATTTCCATGATGACTCAAATCTTTTAGCAAGTAGAATATATATCATTTTTACTAAAGCTTTATCTCTTAGTTTCTCATTGTGTGTAACATCAGTTGTATCTTCTTCAATATAATAAGCTGGTTTATATGCTGTGAGTTTAGGAGGTAAACTATCTAGCATATCTTTAAAAGTAGTAAAATTACCTATATCCTTTGGAGTAACAAATATATTTCGTGGTTTTTTCTTTTTTGGAAATTTTAGATTTTCTATCATATTTCTAGTTCTAGCAACTGTTAGAGAATCAGTAAGCCTTATAAATTCTGGAGGAAGCTTTTCTATAAATTTAGATATTTTTTTATTTTCTGATGTAGCCCACAGGTTAAACTCTCTCTGTGCCACTCTAAAAGTACCAGTTAAACTTTTAATATCTAAGGTATCTAAAAATCCATGGTCATTATCTTTTACGATTAGATTAAACTGATTCTTAATGTCGTTTAATGAGTTATTAATAGGAGTAGCAGATAATAACAGAACTTTTAAGTTTTGATTTGCTTGTAAAAGGTGTTCTACTAAGAATTTGTATCTATTTGATTTTGCATTTCGTAAATTGTGGCTTTCATCAATTACAATTAGTTTTGGTTTATCACTTTGGAGGTGTGCAAAATCTATATCATCTTTTTCAAGTCTATCTTCGTATAAATCAGTATGGTATCTTACAATATAATCAAGTCCATCACTTTTAAATTTAGAGTTCTTTCGTTTTAAATACTGCTTCCAGTTATGCTCTAACTTTTTAGGACAAAGTAAAATAGTTTCTCGTCCTTGAAGTTGATAGTATTTGATTACAGCTAATGCACTCCAAGTTTTACCGAGTCCAACTGCATCAGCTAATATAGCACCATCATAGTGTTCTAACATTTTGATTAAACTAAGTACACCTTTTTGCTGAAAATCATAAAGAGTATTGTAAATAACAGAATTTTCTAATCTTCCTATTTCACGATTAAATTTTGGGTCATCCTGCTCTTTTAAAAGTTCTTCTCCAAATAGTTCAAATAAAACTTTATAATACATCTCTTTTGGTGTGTACTCAATAAATATTTGTTTAATTTCTTGAATAAGATATTCTTTAAAATCAACTTTTTTCTCTTTACCGTTATCATCAACTATCGTTTTTTTATAGTGTGCTTGTGGTTTATTCCATAGTTCATTGAACCACTCTAATATATGTTGAAATTCATAGTTATTACCAGTTTCTGCAATATTTAACTCTATATTATTAGTTCGTTTTAAACCTATACCAGCTTCTGTAAGGTTTGAACTTCCCATTAAAAATGTTTTATCATTATCTTTTTTTGTATTAAAAATATAAGCTTTAGCATGACAAAAATTTGGTTCAAGGGTTTTGGCTTCTACTTTTGACTGTTCTAAAAAACTTACTGCTTCTTTTGCTACAGCTTTTAACTTTAAAGAGGCTTCGATACTTATGTTTTCATTTAATAAATTAATTGTGTGATTTTGTAACTGTTCTGTATTAACTATATCGCCTAAAATGAATCTATATTTTTTAATTTTTTCATTTGTTACTTGTGATAGATAGGCTAAAGCTCCAACTGTAAAGTAACCAGTAACAATATCCAGAGTACCATTATCTGAATAATCACTTATCCACTCATGTACTTTTTTATTTTTATTTTCATTGTCTATAAGCATTAGTATCCATACTTTTTGATGATTATACAATATTAATGTAAAGTAGCACTAAGTAATATAGCATTAAATTAAATCTCTTTTTTGTACATATGTATAAAGTGTAGATTGAGAACCATATCCAAGATGTTTATCTACAATCTTTTTATAACTAAGTCCAAATTCAAGCAGTTCAACAATTTTTTCTTTATCTTTATCAAAAATACTTTTTTGGATTACACCTGTTGGCTTACCAAGTTTTATACCTCGGTCTTTTAAACCTTTGAGTGCTTCTTTTGTTCTTTGGCTTATCATATCTCGTTCAAACTCACTAAACATAGATAGCATTGTAATCATCATTTTATTCATGGGGTCACTCTCTGTGATAAAGAGATTTTGTTTGAGTATGCGAACTTCAACACCTTTTTTCAAAATCATATCTATAAGGTTGATAACTTCACCGGTATTTCTACCAAGTCGTGACAGCTCTGTTACTATGAGCATATCGCCAATACTCAGTTCTTCTAGCAGTTCATCTATCTTTCTTGCTCTTGTATCTTTACGAGAAGAAATTTCTATTTCAATAGTTGTATCGATAGTGAGATTATTTAAATCGCAGTATCTTTGTATTTCATCTTGTTGGTGTTTGATTGTTTGAGTGTCGGTGCTAACTCGAATGTAGGAGAATATCATAGAAAAATGCCTTGTTCTGATTTAATGTTATTATACTATTAAATCAGAATAAAGTGAAGGGGTTTGTGGGAGGGTAAACCACCATATTTTAAAGGGGTTTAATGGTGGTTAAGTCAGGAGAGTGAGATATGAGTAATTACCGTCATCTATGACGGTTTTTATTGTGAATTAAAATTCCAAGAGATTTGCTGTTGGAGTTCTTCGATTACTTCTATATCGGTTCTCAAAGTAGATTTACCATAAAGATTTCTGGTGTGATTAACAAGTTCTGTAATAACATCTAAAGATAATAGTTGATTATTTAATTCAAAGTTTTGAGATTTAAATTCTTCTACAAAATCACTATAACCATACTGATGCTTACCCTTGAGTTTATTCTTTATCTTAGTTAACAAAATAATCTCATGCTCAATTCTAAGTTTAATTGCTATTTCTTGGTAAAAATCATATCTATCTTTATGCTCTTCTTTTAAAATAGATAATCTAGCTGCTAATTTTTCATTTTTTTTAGTAAAAATATCTTTACCATAATCTGTCAATATTTGATACTCGCCTTTTGCAATATTCATTTGAATATCATTAATATCTTTGATAATATTTTGGTCAGATTTTTGCATAGTTTTAAACTGAGTTAGAATAGCTTGCTGTTCTATAATCTTGGTTTTTATTTTCTCAGATAGAATATTTGAAAATAATTGCACTAATCCATATTCTTGTAATTGTCTAAGTGGCTTATTTATATCTACTCGGGTATCAAAAATAGTATGAACATAATCATAAGCCACTTTTCTAATAATACCTTTTTCAAGAAGATTAAATGTGTTATCCATCGCTATATGCACTTTATTTGTCCATACAACTCTTTTTATCATAAATAAATTTTGTAAACTAGTTTCTGCCTTACTTTTAAAGGTAACTGCAACGAAGCCTTTAGATATAAGCTTGTCTAGCTGAATAAGAACTTTAGATTTGGATTTTATAGCTTTATATCTGTCATTAATGACGGTATTTATTCTATCCTCTATCGATAATCTTAAAGAATCTTGGTAGCCTTTACCACCCTTTAGATATTCATCAAGAGAGATATTACAAATAAGATGACCTTTATATTTAAGGACACCTTCTTTTTTTAATTTTTTCACAACTTTGATAGGCTCATTAAGTTGTGTAGCAGCCATTGTCTCGGTTGTTGGGGGAAAGTAAGAAAGCATAATTATGCTTCCTCCATTTCTGTTTTAGGTATGTAAACATTAACTTTTTTCTCTTCTTCATATTGAGTGATTGTTTCATCTAGTAATTCAATTAATTTTGAAGTTGGCATTGCACAATACTCTTTGTATTGACTAAGAGATATAGTTGTAAATGAAGCTTCCTTATAAGCTTTTTTGAAAGCTAATTCTATCTCTTTCTTTGTTGCCTTAGGTTTAGAAAAATCATACGATTCATCAAGCATTTCGTTGAATTCATCCTCATCTTTTTCTTTACTTATTGTAATCATATTAGCTTGTGTAAGGTGATGTAATTTAGGAGCATCTTCGATAGGTAGTTTTTTAAACCATTCACTCGAAGCGATTTGTCTGTATCTCTGTTCAGCTCTTTCTTTTAAACCTAAAAGTGTATAAAACTTTTCCCAATCATCACCAGATAAACTTAACTCTTTTTTTGCTTCAATAAGCAAAAGACCTACATGAATATATCTATATTTTGAAGAAAAATCTAAAAGTTGAGCTTGTTCAAGTTCTACTACTATTTTTTCTAAAAATGCTTTTCTTTTTGAATCCATATCTTCAAAATCTATTTTTTCAAAATATTCTCTAACTGGAGCAACTGTATTTGTATCTAATCCTGCGAACGACGCAACCGAAGTAATTTTTGGCATAGCTTTTTCCCCCTAAGAGAAAATAATAAGAATGTATATACACTCTGGTCTATACTAGAACCATTTATATTTTGGCGGAGCACCAAGAAAGGACTTGCACCTATGTTTAAGCACCTTTATATAATTGGGAGGGCACCCATGGAGATGAATAATTAACAATGATAATTTAAAGAACTCAAACAAGATATTTCTTAGTTGTAAGTAAAATTTTATCCGGAACCGGTCGGCACCTGCTGTCACTTTCCAAAGTATTTTTTGAAAAATTTAAAATGAACTCAAACAAAGTAATTCTTGTTTGTAGATAGTAATTTTACAGCTTTGAGGTCGGCAGGGGGTGACACAAATTATTAATTTTAGACTATAATGCAGAAAAAGTATTTAGGATAGAGAAATGGATAATTCACAAGATTCTACATTAGAAAAAAGAGCAAAAATACTAAATTATTTTTTTAAGCATAGAACTGATGAAATAAAACCAAGGGATTTTAAAGAAGCTAATCATCTTAAAAATAATGCAGATAGAACTTTAATACGAAATTTTCAATGGTTTCATAGAAAATGGGTAATCTTTAGTAAGGCAACTCGCGAATTTGAAGAAGGAAAGTATGATACAGATTATCAACTGACTCAGGAAGAAAAAATAAAATTTATTATTCCATTAAATAAAGAAAAGCAACTAGACTATGCAAAATTCATTACATCTCATTTGATGACCTCAAATAAAAACATAGAGGATGATACATTTATTCAAGATAAGGTACTGCCTATATATAGTATGCTATTGCATTTTGGTACAGGTGTAATTCGAGAAAGTATTTTGGCAAGTAGAATATATGATAATTTTAAATTTTCACAAGGAAGCTTACTATCAATATTATTTTCACTATCTAACTATAATCAAACTATCGATATACACATACAAGCTAATGATAAAATAAAAAAAATAAAAGATACAATTATTAAAACTATTTCTATACATAGAGATACAATCACAATAACTTTAGCCAATGAAAAAATCACTATCTCCTCGATAGAGAATATAGTAAATATATTTGTAGTAAGTGATAATATTCAAAAAACAGCGGTAGGCACTCCTATTATAAATACAGCAGACCTCATTGAGACTTTTATACAACACCCACAATATGATTTAATGAAAAAAGAGTATAAAAAAATAATTGGAGATTATATAATCCAACCTAATCAGATATTGGATATTAATTTTGATAAAACAATTGAAAAAATTTTAAAAAATAAAATCAATACTATGGTACTAACAGAAAGAGCAAAATATAGAATTAAAGCTCGAAAAGAAGATTAAAGTCTTTTCATTCTACCCTTATAGTTCTCTAGCCATTTTTCAACTTCCTCTGGCTCATACATAATTGTTTTTTGGTTCATCATACTATATGGGATAGGGTTCTTTTGACCTCTAAGACCCTTTTGTTGAAGTCTTGAGAATCCATATCTTTCTTCAAATTGTTTAGTGTTTATGAGTTTTGAGGGTTGAGCTAGTTTCTTTTTTAAAGTTGCCACATCTCTTTTAAGTTTAGAGATAATTTTTGTAAAGTCAACATCACCCTCTATAAGTTCTATCTCTTGCTTTTTAAAATCTACGATTAACTCTATAAAATTTAATGTGCTTTGAGTATCTAACTCTTGGATAAAGCTACTCATACCACCACTTGTCATTTCATCATACTCAATGAGAGAGTCTGTATTTAAATAACCATAAATGATATAAAATATCTTTTCTCCGATTTTATCAATCATATCAGATAAAAATATTTTACTATTATCAGATAGATTCTCAACTATCTTATCAATGTTAATATTCCAGTTGTCATATTCATCATTTGTTTCATCGATTAGCTCGACAAGTTCTTTATCTGTTAAATTATCAATATCTTGTTCTAATTTATCCATATACTCTCATTTTCACTGCTATTTGCATGATATTATGCTATCAGGGACACATAACTTTATACATAACCTAATTTTACCATAGATTCTATTTTATAAGTATTTTTAATGATTGATTTTTGATTTTTTTGAAGTTTGAAGATTTTCAAGAAGCTCTACAAAGCCCTTAAAATGGTGCGTCCGGGGAGATTTGAACTCCCACACCCGTAAGGCACTACCCCCTCAAGGTAGCGTGTCTACCGTTCCACCACGGACGCATTTTATAACATTTTCACAATTCCCTCAAGGTAGCGTGTCTACCGTTCCACCACGATCGCATTGTTTGTAAAAAGAAGTTTGTTAGCCCAAAAGGACTAACAGAGGGGTTACTTAAGAAGTCTAATGACTATCCTAAGTATGGGTTAGCATAAAGAGCGATTAATGCAATAACTAGTGCATAAATAACTTGTGCTTCGATCATTGCAAGAGCGATGAACATTGTA
>Ga0256824_10000287_pt1 | contig 18846 bp, 19 predicted proteins | sample CV67metaG_FD_191570 | JGI IMG/M metagenome (GOLD analysis project Ga0256824, IMG submission 191570) | Hydrothermal vent microbial communities from East Pacific Rise, Pacific Ocean - CV67 | ecosystem: Environmental > Aquatic > Marine > Hydrothermal vents | place: Pacific Ocean: East Pacific Rise...
AGCTACTTCCTCAACATCATTACCTTTAACAAAAGAAGCAGATAGATCAATATCAAAAGACAAATCTTTTTCTATTCCACCCCAAGCTGTAAACAATCTTATATATTTAAGATCTTCTGGTAATGAAATTCTTGTTCCAGGTGTATAAATTACTCCACTTGATGAAACACTTAACTCTCTTATTTCTGTTGGAACGATATATTTTTTTAAAGCTTCATCTATAAATACTTTTTTTCCACTAATAAGAGTCTTCCCTTTTAATTCTCTTTTAAGTATAGTATCAAATATAGAAATAATTACACTTCCTCTTTCAGCATCTATCTTTTTTAAAGGATTATCATCAACATCAATTAATTTTCCTTTAATTTTAAATCTTCTATTTTCAATATCATTTTTCATTTGAAATATTAATAATGATTTAATTTGCATTACTAATTTCATATTCATTTTAACTGAAGATAATTCATTAGCAATAAATTTAAAATCTTCATCAGAAGAATTCCTAATTAACATAAATAAATTTCTAACTAAGTATCCTGAGTTAACCTTTAAATGATTAAATAAACCCTTATAATCTTTCTTCTCAATAAAGGTATGCTTAATCTGATTATATGTCTTAAATGGGACATTTCCCTCTCTTAAATATGAAAACAATAGTTGTGAATTAACAAATTTATTATATTTACTAGATTTAGGGTGTATATTGATACCTAATCTTAACCATAAAGATTTTCTTGGTTTCATATCATTATATGCAAACTCAGTATCAATAGAATTTAGTCCAGACATTATTATCTTTCTTTCTGCTGTTGAAACTCTAAATTTATCATAAAGTTCCATTCCTCTCCAATTTTGTTCAGATACAAATAATGCATATCTTAAAATATCATTAGCTGTCTTAAATAAATCCAATTTAGAAATGTTGTGTGACCCAATTATTTTTAATATAGAAAAAAGGTTCTCTTTTACTTTTATATTAGAATCTAATAAATCCATAAGCAATTCATTATCATGTGCATCTTCTAATAAAGTTATTTGTTCCTCTCCAAAAACTATTGGTAAGAAAATAACATCTTCTAAATCTTTTTTGAATTCTGAAACTGTTTTTATATCGACTGTCTTTATTAAGTTATTTAATTTAATTTTTTCATCAATAGTTACAGATTTTAATGATACTTCTCTTTCTTTCTCAATTATTTTAGGTAAAACTATATCAATACCATATGTTTCTGAATATACATATAATTGTCTAATTGCATCTTCATATGAAAAATTTTCATCAGATAAATCTTTTGTTGCAAAAACAGGTCTTAAAAAGTTTCCTTTTGGTAAAAGAACAGATTTTCTTATCTCTTTATATACTTTTGTCAATACTTTTTCATTTGATTCAACTAAATGAGAAGACAATTCTTTTGTTAATATGTAATTTCTTCTTTCAAGAAATGAAACTATTTTTACAAATATATTTATTGATTCTTCTGTTGGTGTTGTTTTAATGTTATCTAGGACTATATATCCTCTGTTAAGTGTATTTTGAATATTTATCATCTGTATTTCCTTAAATTATTTTAAATTAGGTTAAACTTATTAAGTCAAGAAGAGGTTTAATTATAAGTAAAAATAAAACGAATCATTAAAGTAAATTTATTTTATAGAATATGTTTGAAGTAACTTAAAACTTATGTTTTATTTTTACTTATAATTTGTAAGACTAATCAAAAAAAGTAAGTTTAATTCTGAATATTATGTTTGAAGTAACTTCTTTTTTATGTCTTAATAGCATTATAGTATTAATAACCTTAAAGGAAGCTTAAAAATCACCCTTTTTGCTATAAATATTGAAGATTATTAAACCTGTTAATAATAATAATATATTTCCAAAAATATCATGACTCCAGAAAAAACTTGGTCTTCCATATTCAAAAGCAACCTCAGCAATAATTAAAATTCTAAATATATTTAAAAATGTGTATATTACATATGATAAAACTATCCATTTTAACTTATGATAAATTGTTGTTTTATATGCTAAGATTGCTGAGATAAGTATTATGATTGGGATAAAACCATTACATTCAGCATTAATTACTATTCTATAAAAGTCATTTATTTGGATATATATACCTGAAATATTATCCTCTAAGAATAAGTTTAAAAAATATAATGTAATTTTTGTTTGATAGTCATTAATATATGTAGTTATGAAATTTATATCTGAATATATAGTTATTAAAGATATGGCAATAATTAAATATCTTAATATAAATTTTTTCATTTTATTTCCTTTTTCAATATAATACCATAATTTATAACTTATGAATATTTCTTACCCAAAAAGGGAAAGAAAGTAGACACTCTATTTTAGAGCATCTATTCGTTTTTGAAAAGAATCTTTATCATGGCTATATCCCACAATAAGATAAGTCCCTTCTCTTTCTCTTACGAGGCAGAAATTAACTTCATCTTCAGGATCTTTAACAATATGAAAAATATCACCTTTAATATCATAATAGTTTTGATAATCTACATCAATATTATTAATATCAAGCATTATGTTTCTTTTGTCGAATAGAATGGATCTGTACAGACGATATCTCCGTTAGGGAGTTTCATAAATGAATCTAATCTTAAATCTGTCGCAACTCTATGAGTTTCAACAAAATTCTTAAGACGTTTCATCATATCTTTAACTCTTTTATCTTTGACTGTCAGATACATCTTAAAGAACTTCATATTTGGATGAAACGCTTTTACAATATTTCTGGTCTTTCTTTTCTCTGGTGTGAGAAATTTAGAAATCTCTTTTGTTTCCTTCTTAGATAAAATACTAAGAATATTTTCATTAACATATTCCTGTCTATTTTTATCTAGTGCTTCCATTTTTTTAATTGAAAATGAATATATCTTTTTTGGAAGTTCATCATAAACAGAACCTTCTCGTTCTTCTTTCAAAAATGTAAAATTAACTTTATTTCTAATTTCATGAAACCAATCAACTTTTGCTCTATCAGTTGTATACACTATAACCATAGTTTCATACCGTGGATGTTGCATAATAACTGATGTAGAACCCTTCTTAATAACTTTTGTGCCATCAAACTCTGGAAAAATCTTCTCCAATTTTGAGTTATGAATAACTTTTTTAGTTGCCATTTTTAACCTTTAACATAAATTTATACTTTATATAATAAAATATATGCTCTGTTATAGATACTTTTTTAGAAAAAATTACTTAAATAAAAGTTATTTTCCTTTATATTGTTTATCTTCTTTAAAAGAAAGACCAATTCTGTCTTCTGTAACTATTTTCTCAGACTTAGTAGGAACAGTAATTGAACGACCTGATTTAGTTATTTTTTTAATAATTCCTATCTTCTCAATTTTAATTGACCCAACTTCATCTAATCCATCTTGCCAAATCTTTAAAAATTTCTCATAATGCTCTTCTGCTTTTTCAAATGATGATAAATCAAATGCCGTCTGAACTCTCTTTATTACTTCTTTTTTTCTTAACATATTATTTCTCCATATTTTTTATTTAAGTCGTTATTTAAAATTAAATTATCTATTACTCTTGTCATTGCGACATAATAAATATTTAATTCCTCATTATCTATTATTTTAATGAGTTTTCCATTTTTATCGAACAATGGTGTAAAGTCCTCTCCAATTTTTACATTGAAAAATTCCAAGCCTTTTGATTTATGTGTTGTTGTTAATATTATATCAGCAAATTTTGCTTTTATCAAGCTATTTCTGATTTTTTTAACGAAAAATTCAATATTTTCACCATATTTCTCAACAATCTTCACTAAAAATCTTAATTCTGCATCTTTTATTTTCTCAGATGTCTTTTTCATATTAGCAAAACTTTTAAAATCTCTAATATATTTTGATTTTATCTTATATAAATCACCTTTATATAGATTCATTCCATCTAATAATTCATTAAAAACTATTCCTTCACCAATTATATGAATTGATTTATTTAGGTTAGTTAATTCAACAGCTTTATCAAATAAATAAGCATTTGTTCTTGTAATCAATGTATATTTATCTGACTTCTCATTAAATGTAGAGCCTTCTTTTCTTGATAAGATACTTTCATCTGGATTTATATAATCCTGAATAAAAGTTGTTACAAAATTTGAAATATTCTCTCCAAATCTAAATGTCTCAGACAATGTGTGTGTATAGTCCTCTAATAAAGAAACAGTATTTCTGTATCCATATATAGATTGTAAATTATCACCTACATAAATCTTTTTTGAAGTTTGTCTGTCTATTATTGATTTAGAAACTTCATTTATATCTTGAGCTTCATCAATTATTACATAATCAAACTTTAAATCCATTTGAAGTAATTCAAAGTATTTTGTTAATCCTTCAAATGTTATCTTATATTCTTCGTTATTAATATCAATCATATTATTAAATATTTGAGAAGATAATTTTTTAACTGTATCATCAGGATGATCTATTTCTTTTAGATTTGAATTAAAGAAGAAATTTAAACAATCTATTATAGATTGACTTAATATATAGTCAATATCTAATAAATCCATAACATTACTTATTCTTAAATTATCAATTAATTTATATTTATATTCTTCTCCAATATATTTAAATGCCAAACTTGCTATTGTATGAACTTGTGTATTTGAAGGAAACTTCGTTCTTGACGATTGTTTTATCCCTTTATTATAAGTTAAATACAAAAAAGTATTCATAGGTCGTTCTTTAGTGAAAGCTTCAAGAACAGTAGTTTTACCTGTTCCTGCCATAGCCTTTACTTTTATTAAACTATCTTCTGAATAAATTATTTGACACTGTTCTAATGTATATTCCAAATCAACCAATTTCCTTAAACATTTCCACAGGCTTAATTCCACCATCCATTTTTTCACTAAATACTGTTAGGTAATTATCTCCTTCTGCACCTCTTAAGAAATTAAGATATTTAATTATAATTGCTGTTTGACGACCTTCAGCATATTGTCTAATTATAGTTCTCTCATTTTCATCAGTTACATTCTCTGTATCTAAAATAGAATTAATTTTGTCATCTTTATTTTCAAGATCAATAACTTCTTTATCATTAGATTTCAAAAGATTTATTTTTGATTTAGTGTTTATCTCAACAATCTCATCTTCCTCTTGCTCTCTACTTTCTGCATACATCTTATCAAATGAATCAAAATCTAAGTGAGTATCAAAAACAGCTCTATTATTCATATATTCATATATTGTTTTATCACTAATACCAATAGATAGGAATACAATTTGTGTTCCATCTGCCAAATCTTTTTTTACTGGCTTAAGTTCTAATGGAACTTTTGAAATTTTACCTTTAAGTAATGTTTTAGTAATTTTTAATTGGTCACTAATAGCTCTAATTGTATTGATTGATCCTGTTTTAAAATAAAACACTTCTCCAAAATTACTAACATTTGGAATCATTACTTTTAAGAATCCAGTATATTTAAATAAATATTTTTCAATATTCTCTTTAGTTAATTTTCCAAAGTTAATTATCTTTTTATCAAAGTCTTCTGGATTTAATGGATACAATAGAATATCTTCATCAATAGCAGCTGATTTAGCAATATACTCTACCTTATCAACCTCTATAAATGTAATATAGTTTATCTCAAAATTCAAATCATTATCATTAAATGGTAAAGTAACAGTTACCGCTTCTTCACCTGATTTGTCAAATCCTGGATAAGGTTGAAAGTTCTCTGCATTTTCTTTAGTTGCTCTTGTTACTAAAATCTTTTCTAATGCTAATGGATTACCATTAATAACCTTACCAATCTTGATATTTCCTATTTTTGTCAAACTTAATAAATTTGTCATTTTTTTTCCTTCGAAACTTAGTTTCTTTATTGATACTCTATTATAACAAAAAAATTAACAAAAAGCAAGACTTTTTCATATTAATTGTAAAAAAAATGTAATTTTAAGGTTGTTTGAAGTGTATGTGTGTATAAACTGAATACACAAAGCTGTGTATTCATAAATAATTATTTATTTTCTAGTTCTTTTACAAGAATTGTTGTATCTCTTGAAGATAGTATAAATGATGGTGATTGAACATTATCATGCATAAATCCCCAAGAAGTTGATTCTTCGCCTACTTTTAATGCTGGTGTATTATAAATAGCATTCATATCAAACTTTATTTCTCCAAGCATCATTTTCTCTCTTTTCTTTTTAAGAATTGCTTTTAACTTATTCTTATCATCTGGGTCTAACTTAGAAAAATTTAGATTAACTAATGTTTGGTCAAATTTACTAAATGGAGAATCTTCAATAGCTTTAAAATAATTCTTATTTAATAAAAGGTTAAATTTAATAAAAATATTTAAAATTAAAGAGTTGTCTTCTTCTATTGCTGAAAGAAGCTCTTTTAATTTAGATATATATTCATCAACCTCTTTTGTTTCTCTATCTTTTGCAATATTGTTTATGTCTTTAACAATTGAAAAGACATCTTTATCTTTAATTGCTTCATAATCATAATTAACACCATTAAGATATGCTTTTCCATTCATTTCTATTGATTTAACTAATGTTCTTTCAATATGTCCTACTAAATGTCTTACATGCTCAATTGTAGCCAATTTTGACAATTCAATTTGAAATAATTCCAAAGGTTCATTATCTTTATTAAATATAGGTGAAATATTTACAGGTAATTGATTTGCTGTTTGTGCAAAGTAATACATTCCTGTTGAAGTTGGATTCCCTTCTGTATCAAATATAATTGCTCTTGAAGTTAATACTGGTAAAGATTCACCATCAAAATCAAGTTTATCTATCTTATCACCAAAAGATACTGCAAGTCTTAGAATAGAACCTTCTTTAATATTTCTTCTATTAAAAACAATCTCTTTAGCTTTACTTTGCTTAAACTCTTTTTTAAAATCTCTAATCGCTTGTTTGTCTTTCCCTTCTTCTTTCATTTTATCAATAGCATCTTCAAGTTCATCTTCGAACTCTTCAATATCTTCTACTTCTGCAGCTACTAAATCAATCTCTTTTTGCTTAATAACACTTTTAACTTTATTATCGATGTATTCTTTTACATCTTCTTTTGTTAACTCTGCTTTTGTTCCTGTTAATTTTAATATAATCTTCTTTCCAGAATCAGAATATACTAACATTAAATTTCCATCTTGTGGCTCTTGACTAAGTGAATTATCACTTTTATTTATAAATCCGATTACTCTAAATATTGAAGCTGGTATTATCATTGATTTTTCCTTATCTTTAATATTAGATTATATCATAAAAAACCATTAAATACAAGGGTAAATTAGAAAAAAATGAATAATATAGATATAATATTAAAAATAGATAATTTAGGAGATATAATGGAAGCAAAAATAGTAAATTCTTATGAAGAAGCATATAAAGAAAAAAATGGAATTGTAATTGATTTAGATAAAGGGGTTGAATTACTTTTAAACTTTAATAAAAAAACAATTCATAAGTCTAAAAAATTTAAAAAAATAGCCAGAAAATTTAATGGTAGTAATCCTGAATTACAAAAGAAAAAAATATTGAAGTTTATGAAGGATGAATTATATCTTATTTTTAAGAATGAATTTTTAGATAAATTTTATTTAAATGAAGAATATCTTATTTTAGAAAAAGATGTTTTACCTGTGTATATTTTTGGTTCATTTTTAGAAGGACATGCAACAACAACTAAAATAGATGTTCCTACACAATTTAAAGCCATTATTGTTGAATTAACAAATAGAATTTATAATGAAAGAGAAACGGCTAAGAATTTATAATGGATATTTTTATAACTGATGCTTCTTTTGATTTTAAGTCAAAGACAAGCATAATTGGAATTAAAAACTTAAGTAATGGTAAAACTTATCAAAGAGTTTATAAAGATGCTAAAAATCCATTTGAGGCAGAGAAGTTAGGTATTCAAGAGATTATACTTATTGCAATTCAAGAAGATTTAAGAACTGTTTTAATTTATTGTGATAATAAAGGTGCGGTTGTTCATGTCAAGAGAGATTTTTTTAAAGACGATGCATTAAAAAGTAAATTTAATTTTATTCAATTTGTTTGGGTTCCAAGAGAATATACTCATATTGCTGATGAACTTAGTAAAAAAATATCTGATGAAGATATCAAAGAGGCTATTATTGAAACCAAAGCAGAGAATCTTAATAAGAAGAAAGAAAAACAATCTTCTTCATATATGGAAGACCATGTAAATGATTTAAATCCATCTAATGAAATATCTAATGATACATTGAAAAAAAGAATTTCTCAATTTCTATTATTATCTAATAAAGAAATATTTACTTCAAAACTATTTTCAGAATTAAATACTTTAAGTTTAGATGAAATGAATGATTTGTTAATTGAGGATATTGAGTTAATTGAAAATGATGTTCAGAATATCAATGATGATATCCTGAAATTAATAGCTAAATCAATTATTGATTTACTAATAATAGCTTAGAAAGTTCTAAGTTATTTTTTAAATGGTTGTTGACCATCTTTTGGCTTCTTTGTAAAAAGTTGTTCTACACCAACTTGTTTTAATATAGTCTTATTATCTTCAACAAAAAAACTTGGAGTTCCTCTAACTTCTAATTCTGAAACAGCTCCCATTACTTTTCTAATATAGCTTGTCAATACTTCATCATTTGCCTTAGTTTTAGCATAATCTTTACTATTCTTTAACATAATATCTGAATATAGATTATATTTTTCAGCACTATCTTTTCCTGAAATAATATGATTAATCATTGCTCTTGCTTTATTATGAAAAGATAAAGGCATTAAAATTACATTTACTGTATATTCAGATAGTTTACCTTTTGAATCTTTAGCAAATGTTGAACAATAAGGACATTCTGGATCTGTTATAACATAAAGTTGCTTCGCTCCTGTTCCATATGTGAATGCAACAGCTTCTTTTACTGTCTTCATATCTATAGGAAATTTAATTTTAATCCCTTCTTTATTGAATGCATCACCAATATATAGATTCTCTGTTTTTTTATCTATAACTGCATCAAATTGTCTTACTTGATTATTTGCTATTTTAGCTTCTATTTTCAATAGATAAATGTTTTCCTGTTCCTCTCCCTTAATTATTTTAAGGCCTGAGGTTTTAAAAATACTTGTTTTTGAGAACTCATTTATTTTATCTTGTGTTATGGCTGTTCCTGCTAAAGCTATCGCTGAAGCAGCAACTAATGTTGTTATTGTCTTAATCATATTGTAATCTCCGTTTTATTTTAGAAATTATAACATAATAAGGTTAATAAAGTCAAATGTTATTTAGCGTAATAAAATTTCTTTGCTTTTTTTAATTTATTTTTTGCTATTTTCATAAATCCATTTTTTCTATCACCTGTTCTAAGGTAGTAATCTACTCCTAAATAATAAAAACATTTACCTCTCACACTATTCCCAAATTTAGTAGAACATACCTCTCTTTTAATAAATGTATGAATTTTATCTCCTCTTCCTGTTCTTATTAAATAATCTGCTAAGACAAATTGATCACCCATTTTTAATTTATTTCTTTTCTTATATAATATTCTATAGAAGTTTTCTGCATAATCTGGTCTAGCTAAATAATAATCATAATAATATGCAGATATTTTTATTGTTTTTAAACTATGATTAGAATTTAAGATTCTTTTAAATATAAGTTTATTTATTTTATTTTTATCTAAATATGCTGTAAATGCTTCTGGAGAAACAGGTTCAAGTGAGAAATCAGTATATTCAGTATCATATGATATATTATATTGTTTTAACTCTATCTTTTTTAATTGCTCCATACCTTTAATTAAAGGCTCTGTTTTATTTTTACTATTTTCTGGATTTAGATGTAAATCATTTACTTTTAAGTCTACATTTTTATTAACAATTTTTTGTGGTAGTAAATTTAATCCTTCTGTATTAAATTCATCTTCAGAGTTTTTTGTATTCCCCCCTCTATATACTTCTCTTTTAATTGATTCTTCTTTATATACTTTCTTTTGAGTTGTATCTCCACTTTTATATACTTCAGGTAATAAGCTATTTTCTTCAACACTTAAATGTGAATTATCAATCTTCTTTGGAGGAAGTGAAGCTACTCTTTTCTTCTCAACCTCTCTAATCTCTTTTCTTTCTTTTGCTGTTACTGTCGATAGTTCATCTTGATTTTTCTCTACAATAAATGAACTTGATTCTCCTTGAGCAATCATCTCAGCATTTAAGCTTAAAGCTACCAATGGAATCATTAAAAATATCTTTTTCATATACGTCTCCTTTATTTTTTTAAAATTATATCATATAATCTATTTTTTATTCTGAAAAATCAATAATAAAAATACCTTTTATAATTGTCCTTTTTTTTAAAAAATGATACTATAACAAAACATGTGTTCTTATATAAGACACAATATTAAAAAATTACAAGGAGAAATAATGAAAAAAACAACCGTCTTTAAAAAAGGTATCGTTTTAGATAACTTTAATATTGATTATAATTATGAAGGTATGAGATCTAAAAAAGATGCTATTATAGCTTCATCACTAGGTTATGAATTAGATGTATCAGATAAAAAATACCTTCAAAAGTTCTTAGCTGATTTTAATAAAATCAATCCAGAACATAAAGGTCGTTATGCGACTATATGGGATTTTGAAACGACGGGTATATTTAATCCATTTGGTGTATCTTTAGCTATTATGCTTTATGATATCCAAGAGGACAAGGTTGTAAGTCAATTTTATGAATTGATGAACCCAATGGAAGAGATAACTAAAGGAGCATATGATGTTCATGGTATATCTCAAGAAGAAGTCGCTGATCAAAAAACATTTGTTCAACATCTTCCAGAGATAGAGCCTTTGTTTGAACAAGCAGATTTTTCTGTTGGATTCAATCTTCAATTCGATATCAATGTATTAGAGGCAGAGTATTTACGTGCTAATTTAGTTAATAAATTTTCAGATATGCCAGTTTTTGATGTTATGAAAGCTGCAAGAGATGTCCTTCTATTAACAGATAAGAATGGAAAGAAATTAAAAAATCCTACACTTATCGAAGCTGTAGAATATTATGGCTTAGACTCTGGTCAAGGCTTCCACAATGCTCTAGTAGATGTTCAAGAAACGCTTAATGTATTTCGTGAACTTCTTGATGAAGAGTTTTAGAATTCCCTCTGGGAATTTCTAAAAATAAAATAATCCTTTCATTTCTTTAAAAAAGATGCTATACTTCTATTAACAACACAAGGAAAATAAAATGAACGTTATAATTATCGGTAATAAAGACGACACTAAATTAATAAAAATAGATAAGTTTAGAAAAACATACCCTGATATTGAATTTACTATATCTGAAGATACAGTTCCATCTACTAAAGATGACCTAATCATTATCATGAAAGAATTAAATGAGTATAATATCCCAGGAAAGAAAAGCATATTTTTAGAATCAGAAATAGATGTTGGAAATAACTTTTTCTTAAAGTCTTTTGATAAAATAGATGTAAACATTAATAAGATAAAATTACTGATTGATATCTTTTTAGATTAGGAGTATAAAATATGAATAGAAAACCTATAGATGACTTTCTTCTTGTAAGAAACAGAATTGAAGAAATTGGACAAAACAGTACTATTGAAGATGTATTTAAAGATTTAAGTGAGTCTTTGGCTATTGTAGAGAATGATATCTTGACAGATGATATATCAGATAATTTTACAGAAGATTTAGGTGGATTAATTATTAATTATTTAACTTTACTTTCTTTAAAATATGATATTGATGAGCTTTATGATTTTTTAGAGAGTAGAAGTCATTGGGGAGTTTATGAAACCGAAGAATTTTTAAATGTTAAAAAAACTTTAGTTAGTCCATATTATTCAGCAAGAATTAATATATCAACATTAATTCTTAATAGTAAAAGTGGATTATCAGTTAGACCATTGTTTGATTTATCTGCTTATTTAATCTATCTTGAAGAAAGAGATTAATCTTTCTTTAAATCTTTTCTTTTTACTGTAATTGTAATTAGAGAAGTTTTTAAATCAAATGTAATATTCCCTAAAATTTTCTCAACTTTCTTTTTAGAGATACCTTCTTTAAGTGATATTCTAAACACTCTATCTATACCTTCTTTTTTAACATTAATAGTATTTCTTTTTTTACTATACTTAATTACGATATCTTCAATATTAGAAACTTCAATATTAAAAATTCTATTTTTTGATAACTTTGTTTCTTCTTTCGCTACCTCGTTTTCAATATCTTTTCCAATATTAGCAATAGTCGCTTCTAAGTCTTGAGATATGTCTTTCATAAACTCTGAGAAATCAGCAAATTTTTCTTCAAGATCCGCTTCATCTATTGATTTTGTTAATGAATCCTCTACTTCTTTTAATACTTCAACACCTTCATTAAATATACTGTCTATCTCTTTTCCTAATTCTTCAAAAATATTTTTTGCCATGTTTTTTTCCTTATGTAGATATAAAAGTTGAGCTTTTATATTCTTGTAGTATATCACAATAAACTTAAAGTTAGCTTATTTAGAAATAATAATTTCAGATACTCCCCAAAAAGTGGGGAGGAAGATTATATGATATTAAATGATCCCTCACTAATATCAATAAGATTTAAACCTTCTAGACTTCTGATAAATGGAGTAAAATCTTGAAATTTTGAAACTTCATCATCATCTTTATCTACATGCATTACAGCTAAATCAAGCATACTAAATTTAGAGTTAACACCGCCCATAAACTTAGCAAATTTTGTAAAATCTAGCTTATGTGCTTTTATTTTTGCAATGTTTAATATTTTAAATTTTGTTGTTCCAACATAATCTCGATTAAATACATATGAATTATTTTCAACTTCAAGAATTAAATCAGCTGCTTTTAACACACTGAATGTTCTTTCATTTGAATGATGCACTATATCCTCTCTTGACATGAATTGATCTAAATAGAGTTTCTCTCCAACATACCCTTCAAATACATGATAGTTTACTGTTGCAGTATCTTCAGCAATATATAAAACAGTATTTAATAAAGCTTTATTAATTTCATGCTCGTAATCTTGATAAGATGTTTCTTCATCTTCATAAGATGTTTCATCATCAAAAATCATACTTGATTGAATTCCACCTGTATAATCACTTACAGAATCATAATGATGAGTAACTCTTTTCGAACTACCAACCTTTACTTTTCTAACATTTTTCTTAGCAAGTTTCTTTAAATTTTTACATTTTAAAGCTTTCTTAATAGAAATATGTTTGATATTTTGTTTATAACTTGATAAATCCAAATTATAAATTAAAAATTCCAAGCCATCCATATACGGTTTAATTTTATCTATATATGTATAGTTATTATAAGAGTGAATACCCTTGCCTGATGGCACACAATATGAAAAACCGAAGCCATTAGCTTTCATAACTTCATCCATATCATCACACTCTCTATCCATTGTAAAAAATGGAGAATCCATATTTTCACTGACTTGTTTACAAATCTCCCAAGACGGTTCATCATACTCAATTGCCATATTGTTCTTCATACCTTCATTTGTAATATCCAAGTTTATAATAAACTGTTCATTTCCAAATAATTTCATGTAATCACGAATAGCATACTGTGTAGTCTCTTCATCTAAGGTAAATAAATATGTAGTATCATCAGATTGTCCATTAAGAATAGAGTTAATAACAACAGCATTCGTAAATGTGTTATCTAAGGCTCCAATTAACTTACCATCTTCGATAGTATATACTTTCCCTTTTGCAAATCCTCTATTAAATGGAGAAATTAAATCGATATGAGAAACAACAGTTCGTTTTGTTCTTTTTTTAGAAAAAATTACATAACCTATATCATCTCTCCACTCACCTTCAACTTCAGCTAATTCAAATATTTTTTCAAATAGTTGTCTTTTATAGTTAGCTCCATTAAATGGTAAACTTATCTTTTCAAAGATATTAATCACTTCATCTGTAGAATTAGCTTTCGCTGACTCAATAACTGATAAAGCTCTATCTTCAATTTCTTTTTCTGTCATTTCAAAAGGTTTAGGTTTAGGTTTAGATATAGTCTTGTTTTTCTCTTTAACAATATTTCTAATCTTACTATTACCTTTTCTCTTTTTAGTTGCCATCGCATTTGCTTTTTTAAGAGCATTGGCATTTTGAGAAGAACTCATTTGAAGTGTATTGATTGTAAAAACAATATCTGTATATGGAATAGAAAATTTCGCTTTCCCATTTTTGATATTTTTATGTTCAATAACTCCAACCATTTGTAACTCACGAATAACATCCATGATATCAACATCATCAATCATTGACTTCTCACCAGCTGGTCGCATTTGAGATTCATATTCTTCTAAATCTGTAAAGATACTTTTTTCTCTTAGGTGCTTAAAAAAATTATGCACTAAATGAAGTTGTTCATTATTTAGATTTTCATCTAAAATCATGTTCAACTTTTCAAAAGTTCTCTTATCTGCTGTATTACTTAACTTTTTACTTTTCATATTTTCCTTTCTTCTAAAAATATATTTTGTCTCAAAAATAAATTTTTGATCCGTTTCTTTTACAATAAAAAAATTATTGTAACCTTTTACCTTTATCAACTCTATGTAATCTAAATCAAATAGAAGTTTTATAAGGTTATCTAATTCAGAGATTAATGTTTTATCATCATACTCTCCATGATAGTCTAATAGGAATAAAGAAATATTATGCTCATCTTCTATTTGATTGAAGAAGCTTAACATAAACTCTTCATTCTTATAAAAAAGACCAGATATAATACTCTTAATGTTCGTCATAGTCATCATCTCCTTTTAGAATCACTATCTCACCTTGAGCATCAGAATAACAATTAAATGGTAGTCTTAACTCTTGTGGAACTGGACTAAGGTATTTCCCAGAATCTCTTAAGCCTTCAGGAATAGTATTCCCATCTGCTCCAGCAAAAACTGTTTTATAACCTTTCTTAACCAACTCTTCAGCTGTTTCTAAATAAGCTGTCAAAATATCTTTATTCTTATTTAAGTCTCTTCCAAGCACTTCAATAGAATCAAAACAAATAACATCTTTATTAGACCACATCCAAGATTGAGCTACAACTTTTTTACCTTTCTTAACGGCAAAGAACGTAGAATTTTCATTTCTATATCCTTCCATTAAACATTGTGCTCCTTGATTGCCTTGTGTTAACACTTGACAACAATCTGTGGCATAACCTAAAATTAATCCCATAGGATTGCTTTTTTCTAGAATCTCATAAGTATATTCTCCAACTGTCCCAGAAATAATTGGTATAGTTAAGTCATTATCCTTATTCTCTTCATATAAGTTATTTAGTGCTTCGATATCAGTAACTACTGCTACTCCATATCTATAGAAGATTCCCCAATATTGAAATGGTATCTTCAATAGTCGTCTTCTTCTTTGTGTTGGTAAATTACTTAGCTTCTCACCAATATATGATAATACACTTAAGTCATTTTTTGTAAATCCATCTTTTTTATTAAGTTCATCTTTCAAATCTTTGTTTTCAGTTAGAAATTTAGAATATTGAATTAAACTTTTTAAAGTTAATGGTTCGACTTTATTGATCTTCTTTAATAAAGTAATATTACTATCTACTTCATTTGTTGAATTTAGAGTTAACATTGATTTTATGCCTAATTGAATCTCTTCATCTGACAACAATACAATATTCTCTCCAACATTATTTAATAATGCTCCAATATATCTTTGTGTTTGATCTTTTAATTTAGTAAGCTGTTTCTCATTAAATACAACTTGTATTTTTTGAATAAATAATTTACTAAAATTCTTAGGGTTTGAAAGTAAAATCCATTTTGATTGAGGAGACATATTCTGTTCCTTCTTCCAAAGAATTTTTCTTTCATTAAGAATATCTTCTATTGACAAGTCTTTTTCAAATAATTCTTTTTGTTGATTTCTAAATGAATTTAAAATACCTTCTGTTTCTAAAAGCTTTAATGCTTCTATACTTTGAAGAGTAAAATTAAAATCCTTCTCAAAAAGATAATTATAAAAAATAGTATTTTCTAAGAATGTAAATAACACTCTTTTGAAATCATTGAAAGAATAATCTTTCTCATAAATTAAGTTATTACTTAATACTCCATCAAAGAATCTTGACCATGATAGAAATCCATCTTCATCAATATATTGACTTAATGACTGAATAGAGACATAACTATTTAAAATAGTAAATATTTCTATAATCTCATCATCACTAAAATCATACATCAATTCCAAATGTTTCTTTCTTAATCCTTCACTTGAATCAGTAATATCCGTTTCTAGATGAACAAATTGACCATATTTGTTAATAGCCTTAGCTATACTTGGTTTAACCCATTCATCAACAGACATTGGAGAAGTTTGTTTTAATATATTAATAAATCTATCAAATCTCTTCTTTCCAATTTTTTTTGTCCAATAAGGGACTGTTGCTTTTGCAAAGCTTTTTGCCATGTTTTTCCTTTGTTTAATTAATTTATGCATATATAGTATATAATACATACTATGTTATAGATAGTTTTTTTAAAAAAAAGCATCTTTTTAAAGTAGTCTTATATTTTACTTTCTATCTAATAACATTATACACTTAAAAGACTTAAACTAAGTTTAATTATTGGCTTTTGCTCTTATTTTTGCCATCATCTCAGCTTTCTTATCTATTACTCTTTTTTGATAAGAGTCTTCCCCTGTAAATAATGGTAATTCTTCCTTCTTTTCTATGATTTTATGTTGAGGTGCTTCTTGATTAGATGTAGTCGTTTTTTCTTCAAAAGAAACGGATGTATCTGCTCTAGACTTATGATTATAATTTAAGATATCTCTTTCTTTTTTTACTTCTGTTGTATCTTCTTCTTTTTTATCAAATTTACTCAATATCTCTTTCATATAAGCTTCACCTTTTTCTCTCTTTAATTGTTTCTTTTTCTCTTTTTTCTTCTGATAATTCTCTTCCATAATTTTATTATATTTATCATTTTTAGGACTGGATGTTGAGTTATTGTTATCGAATACAGAAGACTCTTCATTATTATCGAATACAGAATCATTAGTTGTTTCTCTTTTAAATATATTTTCAGATGCTCTATTTTGACCTACATCAAATATACTTTTTTTCTCTTCTCTTGCTTTCTGATAATACATTTGATTAATTGGTCCACCTTCCTTAGGTTCATCTAATCCAAATTTTAATGTTTTATCTAAATCAAAGTCATAATCACTACCCCACATAGTATTAGTTTCTTTCTTCTCTTGAGCATATGTATCTACATTATATGTTGTATCTACAATATCAACCATTCCATCTGTCATTAATCCATGGTGAGCAGCATATTTCGTTTTATCTGAATATATATCTGATAAAGAAGTATTATACATACCATCCATTGCTCTTTTATCTAATGAAGCATCTGAATATTGTTCTGCCAATGATACAGACCCTGTTTCATTATTTAAATGGTTTGCTTGAACTCCCCTCATTCTATCTAAGACATCCATTCCTCCATAATTACCTCCTCTAACATTTAATGAAGCCAAAGTGCTATCTCCAACTAAATAAGAAGCTTTATATTTATCTTCATTACCTAACTCCATTCCTCTGGCTTCAAATTTTTTATTCATATTTTCTCCACCAAAAACACTTCCTGAATCTGAGTTAAATGCTTCTGACATTCCTCCACTCTTAACTTCAAATGGACTTGAATTAGATTCTTTAGATTCATTTCCAAATACTGACCCTACTCCTGAGCCTGCCTCAAAAGGTGACAAACTACTTTTTTTATTATCTCCAAATGCAGAAGTCATGCCAGAGGAAGCTTCAAATGGGCTTTTTGAAGAATTTCCTCCTCCAAAGACTGATGATGATCCTGATGAAAAAACATTGTCAAATACAGATTTATTATCATTTCCTGAATTACTATCAAATATACTTCCTCCACCAAATGGTGAAGAATCTTTATTTCCTGAACCAAACATTCTTTGACCTCCATATATCAATTATTTCATTATAGCTTAAAAAAAAGGATTTTTATTTATTAATTGATTATAATTAGATACCAAAAACAGAGGATTAAAAATGTCAGATAACATTAGAATAAAAAGTGTTCTTCCAAAGAGCACTTCACGCGACGATAGACAAAAAGTAAGAACAGCAGTAGATAAACTTGCAGAAGTAGCTAACACAGTAGCTCCAGAAGGAACATTATTAGTATCAGTATATGAAAGAAAAGATTCTTATACACCAATTGTTAAAACAGCAATAGATTTAATGGACTTAGAATTTATTTATAATTTTCAAAGTATTCAAAGAGACCCTTCATTAATGGCAGAGTTTACTGAAATATCAACTCATATTAATGAAATTCAAAAAATAGTAGGAAAAAGAAAGAGAGAAAGAAACAATTCTAGAAAAAAAAGAGAAGCTAAAAAAGAGGCTAAGAAAGAAGAGGAGTAATCCATGAGCAATTATGACAAAATAGACGAAGGGAAAGATTTTAATCTTTCCTTATTAAATTTTGAAGATAGTTTAGATTCAATAAACATTATTAAATATTCTTCATCATATATAGAATTTCCAAATATTGTTATTTTCTCTAACAAAAACGAAACATTAAGACAAATATTAAACCCAGGTATAGATATATTATCTGTAAATGAAGAAGATATTCAATTAATGGTTAATGATATTGAATCTAAAGAAGGATATTTTATTATTGAAGGTGCTTTAAAGCCTAAAGGATTTATTGGATTTAAT
>Ga0256824_10000288_pt1 | contig 18809 bp, 16 predicted proteins | sample CV67metaG_FD_191570 | JGI IMG/M metagenome (GOLD analysis project Ga0256824, IMG submission 191570) | Hydrothermal vent microbial communities from East Pacific Rise, Pacific Ocean - CV67 | ecosystem: Environmental > Aquatic > Marine > Hydrothermal vents | place: Pacific Ocean: East Pacific Rise...
AACTCTTCTAGTTTGTACTCTCTACTCCAGCCTAGTTTAGTCTCTGCTTTAGTTGGGTCACCTAGAAGAAGGTCTACTTCTGTTGGTCTGAAGTACTTAGGGTCTACTGAAACCACGTTAGTACCTACTTTTACTTGGTACTCTGGGTTAGAACAACTTACTACATAAGCTTTCTCTTCTTTACCTTCGCCTTTAAACTCTAGCTCTATGCCTGCATACTTAAATGCCATGCGAACAAAGTCTCTTACTGTTGTAGTCTCACCAGTAGCGATTACCCAGTCTTCTGGTTCATCTGCTTGGAGGATTAACCACATCATCTGAACGTAGTCTTTTGCATGTCCCCAGTCACGTTTAGCATCTAGGTTACCTAGGTAAAGTTTTTCTTGTAGACCTAGTGCTATTTTAGAAGCTGCACGAGTAATCTTTCTTGTTACAAATGTCTCACCACGAACTGGAGATTCATGGTTAAAGAGGATTCCATTACATGCAAACATACCGTAAGCTTCTCTGTAGTTTACGGTTATCCAGTAAGCATACATTTTTGCTACTGCATAAGGTGAACGTGGGTAAAAAGGAGTTGTTTCACTCTGAGGTGTCTCTTGTACTTTTCCGTAAAGTTCAGAAGTTGATGCTTGGTAAATTTTAGTCTTTTTAGAAAGTCCTAGAAGTTTAACAGCTTCAAGGATTCTAAGTGTTCCTGTTCCATCTGCATTGGCAACATACTCTGGTGTCTCAAAGCTTACTGCAACGTGGCTCATTGCTGCAAGGTTATAGATCTCATCTGGTTGAGTCTCTTGGATAATACGAGTAAGGTTCATAGAGTCAGTCATATCACCATAGTGTAAAATCAGGTTTCTGTCTTCTACATGTGGATCTTGGTAAAGGTGGTCAATACGGTCAGTGTTAAACATTGAACTTCTTCTTTTAACACCATGAACAATGTAATTTTTTTTGAGTAAAAATTCTGCTAAGTAAGAACCATCTTGTCCTGTTATTCCCGTTATGAGCGCTACTTTTTGTTTTGACATATATTTCCTTTGTTTCTATTCATTAAATAATGCGGTATTTTAGCTAAAAATAGTTTAGACATTGCTAAAGTAACTCAGATAAAATCACTTCGCTCCACTTCTGTTTAGTACTACACTAATGGTTTTGACAAATATAACAAAGTCCATCCATAAGGACCAGTTATATATATACCATTTGTCCATACTTATTCTGTCTTCAAAAGTAAGTTCATTTCTTCCACTTACCTGCCAAAGACCTGTAATCCCAGGTTTGACTTTTAAAATAACATCTGCATTTGTAGCACCAATTTTTTCTTTTTCGGTGAGCATATATGGTCTTGGTCCTACAAAGTTCATTTCACCCTTCAGCACATTGAAAATTTGTGCTAACTCATCAGCAGAAGTTTTTCTTAAAATTTTACCAATGTTAGTGATTCTTGGATCATTCTCATACTTACAATAGACTTCATAATTTTCTACTTCTTGAGGGTTCTCATTTAAATACTCTTGAAGTATTTCATCTCCATTTATATGCATACTTCTAAACTTATAGACTAAAAAGACTTTACCATCGAGACCGAGTCGCTCTTGCATAAAAAATATAGGTCCTTTTGAATCTCGCTTAATCAGTAGTGCTATGATCCCAATTATTGGTAGAAGAAAGGGTAGTAAAAGTAGTGCTAAAATATAGTTATAAACAATGTTTATAAACATACGGTACTGACTATGTAGCTTGTTCTGAAGGACTATTAGGCTTGTTTGACTGTTATTTAGTTCAAACATATCAGTACTACTAAAAAGGTAGTTGTTAAATACTGGAACAAACATAACTTTGTTTTTTGAACTTATTTCATCTTCAAGCTGTTTTTTAATACTTATAATATCACTATCTTGAGAGTTTATAAAGACTATGGAAGCTTCTTCTCGACTTGATTTGATATAACCTAGGTAAGGGTTATTAAAGATTTCTTCTTCTACTTTTATGTCGTTATTTAAAACTTTAACCCCGAGTTTCCATATACCCATTGTAAAAAGTTTTTTCTTTACCACTATTTTAATTATGGGGATAAGAAAAGCCATAAATATAAAGGAAGCTATAATTACAGACCTTGAATGACTGCCAAGGTCTTTGGTAAGTGCTAAATAGGCGAAAACAACTATGAAACTTAAAAATAAGCCTTTTATAATTAAGCGTAACTCATGCCAAAAATCAAATCTATGTGTATACAAGCCTTCATAAAAAAATACAAATGGAATAATCATATAAAATATATATAGTCCATAGGATGCATTTAAAAAAGTATGAGCAGAAAACCCCACTGTGATATTTAAGAAGTTTGCAAAAACAAATCCTAAGACTAAAGATAAAAAGATACTAAATATATCAGATATGAATAAGGCTACTTTTGACTTTAGTTCCTTGCTATAGTCACTTTTTCTTTTGTTTTTTAGCACTAAATTCCTTTTATTTGTTTATTTAATTATTAAGAGTTTATATGTTGATATTTCATATATTATAATGTTTCTTGTATACTATTTTATCTAAAAGATGCTAAAATAAAACAAAATATTAATATAAATAGGAAAATATTATTAAAAAAGAATCTATTGAAATTATATTGATTATTGAATGCTGCAAAATAAACCAGAATTCCAAATACATAGAAGAAAATATAATAAAAATAAAGGATTGGAATCAGTTTATAAATCTTGCATATGCACATGGAGTTTTTCAATTGGTATATCATGGTATAAAAAAAAACCATTCTCTTATTCCTAAAAATATATTAAAAAAATTTCAATATTACAATATGCAAATTGTCAAACAGAATATGCTTATGACAGCAGAACTCATTAAAATAATAAAGCTTTTAGAGGTAAACGGTATAAATGTTATCCCGTTTAAAGGTCCTGTTCTCTCTCAACTTGCTTATGGTGATGTTACTCTTAGGCAATATGTTGATTTAGATATTTTAGTAAAAAAAAATGAACTGAATACAATAATCAATATTTTGAAGAATAATGCTTATTCTAAGTTATATACTGAAGCAGATTTCAAGCATGTCTTTTTTGATTTATCTCATGATTTAAGTTTATTAAGTCACAATAATATTAAGTTTGAATTTCATTGGAGACTACTTAATGATAATTATTTAACTAATTTAAATTCTATTGATATACTACAAAATCCAATAAGGGTTAAATTACACAACTATACAATTACAACATTTTCTAATGAAATTTATTTAATATATCTTTCAGTTCACGGCTCTAAACATAACTGGGAACGAATTGAATGGTTACTTGATATCGTTTATTTAATAAAATCAAATTCGTTAGACTGGGAAGCTTGCTACAGACTAATCAAAATAAGTAACTGTGAAAATATTGTATTAACAACATTAAAACTTTCTCATGATTTATTTGAACTTAATTTAAATGATGATTTATTAAAAAAAATTAATGAAAAAAAAATAAGTCAATATTCAAGGAGATTAAAAAAGGAAATATTTAATAATTTTTTTAATGTGACCTTAGCAAATGAAAAAAAAGCAACCTTATTGCAGTTGGAATTAATAGAAGGTTTTAAAAATAAGTTTTTATTTATATTTTCAAGATTTGAACCAAATAAGTCAGAATTTAATTTAATTAAATTACCAAAATATTTAGGTTTTATTTACTACATAATAAGGTTAGTAAATATTCTGCGTAATATTTTAAAAAGATAAATTTTAACTTAAAACTAGATAGTAATATATCCTATGCAAAAGACTTACAAGTATATTTTATTCTTATTTTTTTATATTAATTCAATGATTCTTTTATTAAATTGATCCAATACTTTAACTGATGAAAATTTATCTATAATATATTTTCTTGCATTACGACCTGTATCTACTCCAAAAAATGAGTCTTTTTGTATTTTTAAAATATATTCAATACACTCGTTATATTGCAAACTATCAAAGTATGCTCCACCTTTTGACTCATTAAATACTTTAGCCACTTCAGAAGTGAGGTTTCCAGTAACCAATGAAGGTGTCGCACTAGCCATCATGCCTAAAAGCTTTGAAGGCATAACAGTATCAACAACATCATTTTTTTGAAACAGTATATGTAGGTCAGCACTACATAAAAGATCTGGTAGGTTGTCATAGACAATAGGATCATAGTGTTTTATGTTCTTATAGTCTCTTGTTTGTTCAACTAACCAATCTCTTTTTGCACCAGCTCCCACTACAATGAACTCTATCAAATTATTATGCTCAAAGTGTTTAACTACTTTTATAAAAAAATCCCAATCTTGCTTAGCTCCAATATTTCCAGAATATAATACTTTTAGCTTATCAGATTTTAAATAATCATGTTGCTTACTAGCTTCTGGATTTATAAAGTTTTCATCTACCCAGTTAGGGAAAAAATAACTGTTTGTACTTGTTTTAGTCTCTAACTTTTCTATCATACCATAGCTAATGCTACTTACTAGGTCTGACTTGTTAAGTAGTTTTTTCTCAATCCAGAACAAGCCTTTAAAAACTTTAGCTTTTGTTCCTTTTTGATCTCCAGCAAGACCTGACTCAACTGCTGCATCAAACTCAAAATCTTGTATATGAACCCATACCTTCGCACCTCTAAGTTTTGCTAAAATTAAGCCAAGTAAGACAGAAGTAGTAAAAGGTACTACACATATAACCAAGTCACATTTTTTGATTTTAAACAGATTAAAAAAACTACCGAAAGTAAAATCAACTAAATGAAGAATTCTACTTTTAAAACTTGGATTTCTAGGTACATACTGTTTGTATCTATATATATTTATATTATCTTTTTTTTCTTTTAAAAAAGTAGGTTTATTTTGATACTCTTCTCGAATTTTCCATTCAGGATAGTAAGGAAAACCAGTTAGAACATCAATCGCATAACCTTGAGTAGACAAATATTCTACCATTTGAGTGCTATATAGACCTATCGCACTGTCTTCTGGGTAAAAATTGATACCAATAAGAGTAATATTATTTTTCATAGATTCTATCTTTTATAACTTTAGCAGGATTTCCCATGCATACCTTTGCTTCAGGTAAATCTTTATAGACACTGCTTCTAGCACCAACTACAGTTCCTTTCCTTATCGTAACCCCAGGAGCAACAAATACATCTGTTCCTAACCAGCATTCATCCTCAATAGTTACTTTTTTTGACCATATAGGAAAATCATTTTTTGTGTAGTCATGTGATCCTGCACACAAATAAGATTTTTGAGATACTACAGCATTTGCTCCTATCTCAATCTCTCCTAAACTATATAACACGACATCATCGCCAATCCAACTATCATCATCAATGCTAACTTTCCAAGGGTAAGTAATAGTCACACTAGGTCTGATAATAACACCTCTACCTATCTTTGCACCAAAAAGTCTAAGTATAAATCTTCTCCATCCATACATAAACTGAGGAGAAAGTTTAAAAAAGAAGAAGTCAACCATCCACCAAAGTTGAACTACGATTCCTGATCGACCTCTAAAATGATTTGGTAGTTTAAATGTATCTAGTTTTTGCATTGGAGTATATCTCTATATAAAAGAATAAATATATTCTTTATTTGATAATATTCTATCTGTTCTAATCTTGTCATTTTACAATACTTTATTTCTTAAGTACTTCAAGAAATAAGATAATAACCTAAATATGATATTTAGGTTAAAAATTTCTTTTTGTATGTTAAATGCATCTTTATATAGAAGTGGTAAATTATTTCTAGATAATCCATTATACTCAAATATAGATATTGTTTTATCTACTATTAAGTAGTTTTTATCTTTAATACAATTTGTTTTTTTAATAAATTTAGATGTAAAGTGATAATCACTTGAGACAGTATAAGTTAAATTATATCTTTGTTTATCAATGAGTGATCGCTTATAAAAAATAGCTTGATGGGAAGTAGGTAAAGAGTGATAAATATATAAAATTGGTTTGGCTTTAACTAAAGATAGTAATCCATTATTGGTTTCCCTATTGTAGTTACCATATATTAAAGTAGGAGATAGGGATAAGTTGTCAAATATGGATGATAACACATCATTACTATTAAACTCGTCTCCTGCATTAAGAAAAATTATGTAATCACCTTTTGAATATTCGATACCTTTATTCATCGCATCGTAAATACCATTATCTTTTTCTGATATTATATTAATATTTATACTACTCTCTGCACTTCGAGTAATTTGATTAATATATTCAACGGTATTATCTTCAGATGCACCATCAATAATAATCCAATTTATACTTTTATATTTTTGCTTCATAATACTTTCTGTAGTTTTTACTAACCCTTTATAGTTATTGTATGTAATTGTTACAATATCAATTATTATCATAGACTTCCTTTTCTTTTAAATTTATAACTTCTGATATTTTCAATATATATATGGGAAATATTATTAGCGAAAAAACAATATCTATTGAAAAAATTGCTCCATTTGCATTAAGCATTAAGAAATAAAAGATAATAAATATTTTCAGATTAATATTTTGAGTTTTTACGAAAACTGCAAGTATATATAAAAAATATACTATGCTTAATATGCCAAAATAGTATATATATACATATATCCCATTATCTAAGCCTGTACCATGCCAACCTCGACCTCTAAAAATAAAATAGTTGCTAAAATTATCTTCAATACTTCCGAATGGAAAACCACTAAGTAATTCATATAAATGATTTTTAAAAAATATCAGAGGAGCGATAAGTCTCCAATAACCAGAAGAGTGTGTATCTGAAAACTCATTTAATCTATATATTTCAATATTTCCTATAATAATTGAAGCTAAAACTATTGATAAAATCATAAAAAAATATTTATTTGATGTTTTTAAATTTGAAAAGGTAATATATAATATTAAAGATAATAGAACTACAAATCCAAACATTGATTGTGCCAAAAATATTATGCCAAATGTAATATAGATATTAGTTTTTTTGAGTTCTTCTTCAAAAACGAATCTTGTAAAAAATAGTACTAAACTGATTAATGCTAAAAAGCTAGGTTCTAAGAAAAAACCTACTGCACGTGCTTCTGCATGTCCATTTGGATTATAGATATGATGAAACTGAAAGATACCCCATGGATTATAAAGTAATGTATCTCCAAAAAACTGATACAATAGTATCTGAAAGAAGGTGTAGATCAATATTAAACTTTGTAAAAATACAATTGTTTTATAAACTTTTTGATAGTTGATAGTTTCTTTTAAATTATAATTTAAGACAATAAAAACTATTAAAATTGCTTGTATATAGATTGAATATGTTTTAATAAATTCTAAATTTAATTCAATATTTATTAATGGAATTACTAAAAGAATTGAAAAAATTGTTATTAATTTTGTATTAAATTGTAAATTTATTTTATAATTAGAATATAACCAATAGTATACTAATAGATTTAGAAAAGTCACCTCATAACCGAGAACTTTAAAGATTGTAAAGTGCATTAATATAAATATAAAGAAAATAGTATAATTTATCATTTCAGTTCTTAATAGATATCATAATTAATATTTTTTATTTAATATTTTCTTTTTATAAAAAGTAACAATGGGAATCAAGATTTTGAAATACTTCTTTATATATTCTTTAAACGATCTATATAAACCGTAATTAGAGCCTTTAACATCTATCCTTGGAATCATCCAATCATGTCCATAAATTTTTTCTAATAATTCTTTTGGGTTATTTGGAATTTGAAAATTAACACCTAGAAAATGTATATCAATTAATCTTTCTAAATATTTTGAGTCTATAACTAAACCATTACTTATTCTTTGCCCAAAAAAATTCTTTCTAAAAAAATATATATCAATGTATTCACCATCCTTAATAAAGGATAGTAAATCTACATCGATATCATTCCTTGCTACAATTAAACCATACTTCTTTAATTCAAAAAGTATATCAATTATTTGATCCTTATATTCGTATAATACAAAAACATCTGTATCTTCATCATGTTCTATAAAATTATTTTCTCTCACTGCACCAAGTAATGTGCCATATAAAAGACCAAAAGGAATATTGGCATTATTTAAACATTTTCTAAAAAGTAGTAAATTTTTTTTAGAAATTTCTATATCTATTTTTTTTGTCCCTAGAATAAACTCTTTTTCCTCATATTCATATATTCCATTACTTGTTTCTATCGACTTCATCTATATATCCTTTTAAATTAAAAAATTTTGATAAAATATTGTTTATATTTAACATATCATGATGTGTTATTCTATTTGATACTGTTCTTTTTCTTGTAATTAAGCTAACAAATTCAGAAATTTCGTATCTCAATCCATCACCTTCTAACTCATAGTTAAAGCTATATTCTTTATGATTATCTTCAAATCTTACAATAAAGGTCTTAGTCAGCCACCAAGGTGCTGGTATATATATATAACCTTCTGTTCCTGATATAACGGCATCACCTTCTGACTTCATTCCTATTGCAACTGTGGAAATAGAAATTGCCCCACTTTCATATTGACACACTATTCTATTGCTAGAATCTATTTTATTTTTTTCTTGAGGATAAAAATCAATGTTATTTGGAGTACCAAGAATTTTTTGAGCTAACAAAAGTGGATAACTAGCCAACTCAAGTGTTGCTCCACCGTATGGATATTGCCATTCTCTTAAAGTATGATCACTAATTAGTTTTGTAAAAGTAGCTTTAACTTCTTTTATTTCACCAATAACACCTTTATTAATTTCATCTAATAGTTTATTAAAAGCCGGAAAAAAACCTGTTTTTAAAGCTTCTAGTAAAATTAAATTATTCTTATCCGCTAATGTTAATAGTTCTAACAATTGCTTTTTTTCTAATACTATTGGCTTTTCACATAAAACATGTTTTCCTGCATTTAAAGAACTTTTAATTTGTTGATAATGAAATTGGTGTGGTGATGCTATATACACCGCATCAATATCCGAAAGTAGAAACTGGTTTATATCAGTAAAACCATATAGTATTCCATGCTTATAAAGAAAATTTTCTACACTCACTTTAGATAAAGAAAATACACTCTTAATATCTATAGAATCCACAAAAGATGATTCCTTGGAAAATCTAGTTGCAATTCTGCCAGTACCTATAATCCCAAGTTTAATTTTTTTTATTTCTTTACGCAAAGAGGTACTTGAAATCCCTTTTGTTCTTGCTAGATAAACAACATCACAATATTCTTCCAAATAATCAAATTTACCAACCCAATCATCTCCTAGTACAAAAGTATCTACATTGTATTTTTGTATATCTATTTCTTTTTGGTGTTGATGTTCCTCAATTATTACTTTATCAATAAAGTCTAAGGCTTCTATGGATTTTATACGTGTATCTAAGTCTTGGACAACATTTAATTTCCCTCTTGATCTATCATAATCCTCTGAAGTTACCCCCACAATAAGAATATCACCAAGTGCTTTAGCTCTTTTTAAAATATTAAGATGTCCAATATGAAACATATCATATGTCCCATATGTGATTATTACTTTTTCTTTTTTCATAACTCTTTTTCCTGTAAATATAATTTTACTTTAGATATATAGTAAACTCTAAACAATAATCCAACTACCATATAAAAGACCAAGGACGATGATACAAGATATATATCTTTAAAAATAAATGCAGCAATAAAAATATATATTATATATATAAACGATGCATATATCAAACTATTATTAGCCTCTTTTATGTACCCGAATGCCGCTAACAGCGGATAGCCAACTAAAGCACTAGCAATTCCAAAAACAGAACCACTAAATACAATTATAAATATTTTTGACAGCATTTCATTTTGAACATTAAATACGGTCAATAGCAAGAACTCATTAAAATATAGAGTAGGTATTAAAATAACTATTGAGACAATCATTACTAAAGTAAATATTTTTTTAAAAAATACAATATTTTTAGTTCTACTCATATATGGGTAAATAGTTTGTGAAACTATTCCACCTAAACTCATAAAAGCATAAAATAATTTCTCTACCATAGAGTAATAGCCAACAATAATATTTCCAAAATAAATACCAATAATGGTTGTCGCAAAATACCGACTTCCATTATTTGCAACTCGTGATAAAAAGAAATGGTAACTATCTTTTAGCTGAGCTATAATAATTTGCTTACTTGGAATAGTCATTTTAACATTAAATAGTTTAAAAATTAACCACAATGAATACAATCCACCAAGAATTTCTCCAAGTGAATTTAAGAGAGGTACGTATATGTAATCATCAGTATTTTTTACAAGCATAAATATTAAGATAGTAAATGCTACTTTTGATACAACATTTATGTATGTTATATACTTCATTCTCTCCATTCCCTGAAAAAACCATGAAGGAAAAACTACATTTCCAATGACTATACCAAATGTCACATAGTACAGCACAGCATGTTCTGAAAATATGTCAACTGAAAAAACTAAAATTGAAAGAATAATAATTGAGATAATTGCCATGATAGTTTTTATAATCATTACCGAAGAAAATATTTCTGATAACTTGTCTAAATTATCCCTATTTACAGATACTTCACGTGTTGCAGATAGTTCAAACCCAAAACTGACTAAGATATTGAAATACATTATAATAGCGAGAGAGAAGTTTACTAAACCAAAATTTTCTACTCCCAGCACACGAACTAGATACGGTAATGTGATAAGAGGTAAAACCATATTCAACCCTTGCAGTACTGATAATGAGAAAAAGTTAGATAATAATCTTTTTTTATCTTCTTTAATATTGCTATTCATCAGAATTCATTTTCATACTTACTTAAGCCTTTTATTCTTTTATTTTACAATAAATAAGCTTAAAATTACGAATAACAAAATCCAATAATTACTATATGTATTTGATATAAAACTTGTTGATTAGTAATGCACTTTTAAGTTTTTTTTTGACTTTTTTGTAGGTTTAGGAGATTTTTAGTAAACCTTTATCTTCTAGAGTTTGTAAAAAGCTCATTAAGTCAACTTCTATGGTTAACTCTTTAGTTGAAAAGTGTTCTGCTAGTTCTTTTACAACTATTTGTAGGTCTTTTTCCTCTTTTAAAAAATGGTAAAAGATAGTTCCAATTTCGTTAAGTGAAAAGTACTCTTGTGTGTTTGTGTCTAGTAAGATGGTCTCTTCGTCTATCTCTTGCACAAAAACTGTATCTAGTAAAACTACTTTGCTATTTAAGTCCATTTGTTTTATACCTCTTTAGTATGTTTTACGATTTCGGAGTAGACTTCAGCGAGTCTCTCTAAATCTTTTGGGATTTTTACACGGTATACAGGTGTAGCATTTGCCAACCTTGTTATGTGTGCAAACCTCTCTTTTTGTAAAATAGCTAATTTGATGTCTGTTCCTCGAATAAGTAAACTTACTTTCTCTACACCTTTTAACTCAACAAACTCTACACTGTTGTAGCTTGTACTAATGTCTAACATATAGACTAGGTCTAAGCTTGTAACACTTTTTTGGAAGTTCTCTACCTTTATGCCCAAGTCTTCAAACTTTCTATAGGGACGACGGCATGGGTAGGATGAGACAAGCTTAAACTTGCCGTCTTCTTCAAATGTACCTACTTTGTCGTCCGAGACCATAGTGTGACCTTGTTGAACAAAGTAGTCAGTTGTTGTAGATTTTCCACCCATAGAGTCAGCCATAAACAGAACTGATTTTTGGTTAACCATAACAGCACCCGCATGTAAAAAATAGTATTTATTTGAAACAGTAAAAAAAATGGGGAGTAGGGTGTGTGTAAACCAATAGTCGAGGAGTTCTTGATTCCCTTGCTTATGAAGTTGATAGAAAATTTCATTTGTTTTGCTAAAGCATTCAAATGAAACAACATCTTTTACTTCAAAGACAAAAGAGTGAGGCAACATGCAAAGAGAGATTTCTCTACCTTGATTGTTATTAAATGTATAGAGTTTTTTACAACTTTCAGATAGTATCAGTTTTTTTTGTGATAAAAAAACTTCATTACACTCTTTTTTTAAACCTTTTTCCGGCAGAGAGTTTTTAACTATCTGATAGTTGTACAGTTTCATATATGGTTTGGCTAGTTATTAACCTAGTCCACCATTACTAGTTCCCGGGAATGGATCAGAGATATCACCCGGTGGTTCTCCAATGTGACTAGCATTTGCTGTAGCTGGAGCTACCAACGCACCAAGTGCTAAAACTACAGGTGCTTTGTATGCAACCTTTTTTAAAAATTCTCTTCTTGTGTTATTTTCTTTCATAACTGCCCCTTTAAGTGAGTATTACGATATTATATCATAACACGGCGAATATTCAATAACATTTAATTGTTTTTTTGTTAAAATTATTTAAATCTGTATCAAAAGGACTCTCTCATTAAAAATTTATTATCTGTTGTAGCAGTAGCAGTGTTTCCAGTTTTCTTACTTTTAGGTTGTAGTATCAAAGATGACAGGCTCTTTCAGTATGAGGGTTCAAAAAATAAAGAGCTTTTTAGTATTTCAGATGAGCAGTATGAAAAAGAGGAAGCCTCGTTTGAGTACAAGATTGTACCAAATGATAGGCTCCTTGTAACTGTTTATGTACAGTCTGCAGCAGGGTCACAGCAGATGAACTCCATACTGGCAAGTAGAGACACAAGTGGAAGTAATACGAAGGTTCAAGATAGTCTTGGTCTGCTTGTAACACAAAAAGGAACTATTCGTCTTCCTTTGATTAATTCTGTCAAAGTAGTAGGGCTTACAGAAGATGAAGCTTCAAAAGTTCTCATTACTGAGTACAAGAAGTATATACGCAGTCCTTATGTTACTGTAGAAATAACAAACCAACGTGTTGTTGTTATTGGCGAGGTTAAAAAACCGGGTATTATCCCGATTGTTAACGGTACGATGAACCTTATAGAAGTTATATCACGCAGTGGTTATTTGACACCTCTTGCTTCTCGCACCAACATTCAGATAATTCGTGGTAACTTAAGAAACCCAGAAGTAAGAAAAATAGACCTTACAGATGGGAAAAGTTTGGTGAGTGCAAGTTTGTTACTTAAACCTAACGACATAGTATATGTGCAAGCAAGACAGATGGATGGGTATAACAAAGCCTTTAAGGAAATTGTTCCATTCTTCACTACCATTTCGTCTATGTTATCACCATTTGTACAGATGCATGTACTACAAGGAGATGTTTATCAAAACCCTAACTACTAATAGCCCACATAATGATGAGATTGATTTAAAAGAAGTTTTTAGAACTATGTTAAGGTATAAAACCTCAATAGTTTTTATTACCTTAGTGTTTCTTATTGGAAGTGCAATATTTGCTTACTATAAACCAAATATTTATGCCTCTTCTTCATCTATAAGAATAATAGAGGATGATAATGGCCGAGTTGGTTCTGCAGACTTTATGCTTAAGGCATTTGGTGGCAGTACAGTAAACATTGACAATGAGATAGCTGTAATTAACTCAAGGCTTATACTCCAAAAAGCATTTGAGTCTTTAGACCTTACTACTAGATACTATACATATAATAAGTTGCAAAAAAAGATTGAGTTTTACAAAGACTCCCCATTTTTAGTAACTAAAAAAATTCTAGAAAATACCATGTATGGAAGAACTTTTATTTTAAGACCAATAGATGAAAGTAAATTTCATTTAATTGTAGAACCACTCTCTCCTTATAGTGTAAAGGCAATTTTGGCTCGACTAGGCATAAAAGAGCTTACTGAAGAAGATAAGATTTCATATAAGGGTGTGCACCAGTACAACAAAGAAGTAAGTACTGCATGGTTTACAATCACTGTAAATAAACTAGAAAAACTAGAGCGTGAAAAATATGACTTTACTTTTATTCCTAAAAGTGCCCTATACAATGTTTATGCTTCAAACTTGTCTATTTCTCAAGCTTCAGAGTTTTCTTCTGTTTTAGCACTTAACTACCAAGATACTATCTCTTTGCGAGCTAAAGAGATTTTAAATGCTATTAGTGAAACATTTATAAGTAATGGTGTAGAAGAGAAAACAGAGGTAGCAGAGCTTACCTTAAGTTTTATCGATTCTCAGTTAGATACGATTAATACACAGTTGTCAACTTCGGAAAAAAATCTTAAAAACTACAAAATGAACAACGATGTAGTTAACCTGCAAGGTAAAGTGGCCCTTGCAACTGAAAAAGTAGCACAATATGAATCTCAAGCTTTAGAACTACAAACAGAGATAAACATCTTAAACAACATGCAGCGCTTTATGAGTCAAAATCAAAATCTTGATGGACTTACGATTGGTACGATTAATTTTACAGATAGAAACCTTGCACAGCTAGTAGCAAGTTTACAAACATTGACAAAAACTAAAGAGAACTTGCTTGTAGACTATACAGATCTTCACCCTGAAGTACAGAAAATATCTAAAAACATAGCTTCGATGAGAAGGTCAATAAAGCAAACTCTTAACAACAGCTTGAACCAACTTAAGCAGAGAAAAAGAGACTTAGGGAGAATGGTTTCTAAGTATAACAGGTCATTAAGAGCTTTACCAACTCAAGAAAAAGCACTAGCGGAGCTTTCTCGTCCTCTAAAAGTAAATCAGAAAATTTATGAGTATCTTTTACAAAAGAAAGCAGAAACCGCAATTTTAAAATCTTCAACAATTTCAAATGCAAAAATCTTAGATGCAGCAAGAGAGAATGTTCGGTCAGTGAAACCAAAAAGAAACCTAATAGTTATTGTAGGTTTGATTTTAGGCCTCATAGTCGGGATTGCTTTAGCATTTTTAAGAGAATTTTTGATTTATACCATTCAAAATGCAGATGAGATAGAAAAAATTACATCTCTTCCTGTGTATGGGGTTATTCCTCTTAATAAAGATAAAGTAACTCAAAACATATACACGGAAGCTTTTAGAAATATTCGTACAAACTTACAGTTTCTTCCAGGGAATGAGAAAAATAAAGTTATTTCTATTACATCTTCTGTTTCAGGTGAGGGTAAAACAACTATTACCGCGGCACTAGCAGAAGTGCTAGCTCGTGGAGATAAAAAGGTAATAATGCTTGACCTAGATATGCGTAAAGCATCTTTACACCACCTCTTTGATGTGCAAAACAACATAGGTATGTCTAACTACCTAACAATGCAAAACTCACTAGAGCAAGTCACAAAAGAGACAAATATTTATGGTCTTGAGATCATTACAACGGGGCCACTCCCACCAAACCCTTCAGAACTTATTTTGTCTGAAATGTTTACAAAACTTTTAGAGATTTTAAAAGAACGATATGATTATATTGTGATAGATACTCCTCCAGCTGGACTTGTAACTGATGCTATGATTATAATGAACTACTCAGATATATCATTTGCTGTGGTTCGAGCTAAGTATACAAGAAAAGAGTTTGTGAAAAACATAGATAGAATGGCAAAAGAGCATTCTCAAAATAGAATGGGAATTATTTTAAATGGAACACTCATAGGTTCTGAATATGGCTACGGGTATGGTGCAAGTTATGCTTATGGTTATGGTAATGCTCAGTACTATAAAGACAGAGGGTAGGGAGTAAGACTATGTTAACTGATGAGAAAAAAGAACTTCTCCAAACTATGATTCCCAAAGCTGTTTTAAAAGCAGTAACAGGAGCTTCTAAACATAGTATTATAAAAAGAGAGTTTGGACAGGATCTTATACCTATTTATAACTATCCATTTAGAATAGGTCGTGAGGCACGTGTGCAATATGTTGATGGTGAAGTGATTCTTCAAGAGCGACATAAGCTCAGTGGACAAGAGCCAAACAATGATCTCTACCTATTTGATAGTGGAGAGCTCTTGCAAATCTCTAGAGAACACTGTAGTATTGTTCAGACATCAGAAAGTAAGTTCTTGTTACAAGACAGAGGAAGTGCCTGCGGAAGTAGGGTGAATGAATTGAGTGTTGGTGGCGATGACAACAATGGTTTACTCCCTTTGAGTGATGGCGATATTATAACTTTAGGTTCAAAAGAATCAGAGTATAAGTTTAAGTTTATTCTTCTTGATGTGAAGTATGTTTAGAGGTAGTCATTTTTTATACTGTTTTGTTGCATAATTTTAGTATAGATTTTACTTTGGAGTGCTTTAGAGAAGGTGTCTAAATACTTTTGTGAATGAATATCACTCCCTATAAAGTCTACTAAACCTAAGTCTACAATTTTTTCAACTGCTTTTTTAACCCCTTTCCCATAAAAGTTTTGTGTCGAAACAAGATTAATCTGAAAAGATAGCCCCATCTCTTTTAACTGCCTGTAGTGAGCTTGTGTATGATAGTATGTATAGCGTTCAGGGTGTGCCAAAATGGGTTTATAGCCTGCTTGTAGAAGTTTAGCAACAATCTGCTCAAGTGCTAAAGGTTTGACTGTATATGAGAGCTCAAAGAGAATATAGCTCTCACCAAAGGACATTAGTTCATTTTTTTCAATGAGTTCTAAAAAATGTTCATCGTAATAGTACTCAGCAGCTACTTCTAACTCTATATCTATGTTCTGTTTAGTAAGCTCTTGTTTTAGTAGGCTATAGCCAGAATTAATTATCTCTTGTGTGTTTGGAAAACGATGAGACATAATATGGGGAGTTGTAATGACTTTCTTAAAACCTAACTCTTGAAGTTGCCGAATAATACTTACACTAGCCTCTAACTCTTTAACCCCATCATCAATACCTGGAATAAGGTGAGAATGTAAATCTGTAGTGTGAGATAAACAGGTTTTTTTGCTTATGTTAAGTGAGAATATCTCTAAAATTTTTTTGAACATTTATGGGATTCCTCGTAATAAGCTTAACTATAAATGATTGTGTGATTATATCATGAATAGTGTTACCAGTCTCCATACAAAGTATGAAGACTAGAGAAAGTTAATCTACTGTAATTGTATCTTCAATTGTTACGATAACTGTTGTACCGGAAGCATCAGTTCCTGTATATTCTATCATTCCACTTCCGTTATCTAAACTGTTTAAAGAACCATCAGCATTATTGAACTCATCCGATAGATGAATTATATCATTAGCATCATCAGTAGAAGAGATAATAAGGTCATTGTCATCATCAGTTATAGTAATTACATCAGCTACATTAATATTTAGCTCTGTAGTACCAGTTAATTCTACTGTATCTATAATTGTTGAACTTGTAACATTAGAAAGGTCTATACTTCCTCCATCAACATCCATAATTGAGAGTTCGTTATTTACTATTGTAACAGTCTCTCCAGTGTCTGTATCTGTATAAGTTGTTGAATATGTAGTTAATGAAGTAGTTGGTGCTTCATCTACATTTTCTACTGTAACTTTAATAGCTTGAAGTGTATAGTTTCCAGCATCATCAATCGCTTTTACATTCATGTAATAATCATTTGAACCGCCTTCACCAGCTGGTGTTTCGTAGTCTGGTGGAGTAATAAAACTAATTTCTCCTGTAGCCGAGTCAATATTAAATAATGCTTCTTGATAACCTTCATCTGTAAATGAGTAACTTAATGCTGAACCAGTATCTTGTCCATTTACGGCATTTCTAACAGCTGCACTACCTACTATTGTAGTATTTTCATCTATTTCAAAGTCGTAGGCATTACTTATTATGTTAAATGAAGGAGCTGTACTATCAATTGTAACACTATAGTTAGTTGTCCGTGTATTTCCACCATCATCTGTTACAGTAACCGTAAATGTATGGATACCATCATCTAGTTGACCTGAAGTAAATGTCCACTCATTTGTAAGTGCATTTAAGTTCAATAAATTATTGGTAGCTGTCCAGTTATCATCGTCATCACTTCTTATAGCTTCTGAAAGAACTGTGTTACTAGCATCTGTAATAGTGACTACTAATATGTCATCATCAAGAGAACCTATCTCTAAAGTTGGTGTTTTATCTGCTGTAATATCATCACCTGCTATACCTGTATCATCTCCAAGAAGAGTAAGGGTAGGTTGAGTAAGTATACTATCGTTAATAAGAATTTGAATAGTTTGGCTAGTTGTCGTCGTTGTGTCAGAGGCTCCGATGACTATGTTAAATGTATAATCATTGTATTCGCTGTCATTAACTGCTTGTGTTCCCGTAGCTGTTAAGGCTATTTCGCCTGTAGTTTCATTGATGCTGAAGTAGTTATAGAGAGTGCCACTTGTGTCTCCCTCTACACTAGCAATTGAGTAAGTAAGTACATCGTTTGTATCTATATCTGTAGCATCAGCTGTAAAAATTGTTGTACCTGCAACTGCATAATTTTCTTCAACTATAGCTTCCATTGTAGTTGGATCACTATCTATCGTGATAACAGGTGCATCATTTGTACCTGTTACAAGAACTGTCACAGATTCCCACCCTGATAGGTTTGATTCACCACCATTGGCACCTGTTGTACCATCATTAGCTACTACATAAAAAGTAAAGCTTGCTTGTTCCCCTGCACCTAAGTGATCGAAACCTGTATCGTAAAGTAGGAAGTCACCCACGTTGGCCTCAGTGATACCTAATGCTGCACCTCTGTCTGCTACAAATGCTGAATCGATTTGTAAAACACCTTTACTGCTACCATCTAAAGGATTTGCAGCACCATTTGCAGTAGTTGCATCAAATACAATATTAATTGTAGTGTTATAGAGCTCTATAGAGTGAGTATCATTTGTGTCTAAATCTGAGATATTTGCAGCTGCAAGTACTTCTGCTGCTGTAACAACATGAGCAAAGTTTACTAAGGTGACGTCTTCACCTTCTTGGGTGTAAGTGTAATC
>Ga0256824_10000289_pt1 | contig 18797 bp, 13 predicted proteins | sample CV67metaG_FD_191570 | JGI IMG/M metagenome (GOLD analysis project Ga0256824, IMG submission 191570) | Hydrothermal vent microbial communities from East Pacific Rise, Pacific Ocean - CV67 | ecosystem: Environmental > Aquatic > Marine > Hydrothermal vents | place: Pacific Ocean: East Pacific Rise...
TGGCAAACTTGCCCTACTATATCGCGACGAATATAATCCTAAAAGCACTCGCAGATCCAATGTGTAAAAATATACTTGTAATGGTTCAGCTTGAAGTAGCTGAAAAATTTTGTGCTGAAGCAGGTCAGAAGGTGTTTGGATCTCTGGGAATTATTACCCAGAGTGTAGGTGATGCTCACATAGTTGTGAAAGTCCCACCAAGTGCATTTGAGCCTCAGCCCAAGATTGACTCAGCTGTCTTTTTGATACAGAAAAAGAGCGATAGAAATGACAAAGATTTCGAGGATATGCTAAGAGTTGCATTTAGCCAACCCCGAAAGACACTCATGAAAAATCTCTCTTCAAAGTATGATAAAGGCTTACTCCAAGAGACCTTTAGTGAGATGGATTTTATTATAACAATCCGTCCTCATCAGGTCACAACCGATAACTATCACCAACTCTATAAAAAAATACAAGGGAGTTTGGATGGCAGAAGAGACACAAGGGACACCAGAGAGTAGTCCTCAAACAACAGACCGTAAACCAAATAACAATAACAGAAACAACAACAGAAAACCAAATAACAATAACCGCAAACCTAACAATAACCAAAATAGAAATGCTAATAGTGATGGTAAACCTTCTGGAAATAAACCAAATAATAATAACAAAAATAAAAACCGTAATCGCCACCGTAGACAGCCTACACCAGTGGATGAAAACTTAAAAGCATTTGTACAAAAAAATCAAGAAGCACACAAGCAGAGACTTAACCCTCACTATAAACTTGACTTAAACTCAACAGCAAAAATTCGTATCACTCCACTTGGTGGACTTGGTGAAATCGGTGGAAATATTACTGTATTTGAGACAGAAAAAGAAGCAATTCTTGTAGATATTGGTATGAGTTTTCCAGATGAAGATATGCATGGTGTTGATATTTTAGTACCAGATTTTTCTTATCTTAGAGAGATTAAAGATAAAATTGTAGCTGTAATTATTACTCATGCTCACGAAGATCATATCGGTGCTATGCCGTATCTTTATAAAGAGATGCAGTTTCCAATTTATGCTACTCCATTACCGTTAGCAATGATTGGTAATAAGTTTGATGAGCACCATATTAAAGAACATAGAAAGTATTTCAACCCTATTGTTAAGAGAGAAATTTATGAGATTGGTAATGACTTTAAAGTAGAGTGGATGCATATGACTCACTCTATCTTAGATAGCTCATCTTTAGCAATTACTACTGATGCTGGTACTATTATTCACACAGGTGACTTCAAAATTGACCACTCACCAGTAGATGGTTACACAGCAGATTTACATAGACTTGCTTACTATGGAGACAAAGGTGTTTTATGTCTTTTAAGTGACTCGACAAACTCTTACAACACACTACCAACACCATCAGAGCTTTCAGTAGCACCTGCACTGGACAGAGTTTTTGCTAAGGCTGAGGGACGTGTAATCCTTTCAACTTTTAGTTCAAATGTTCACCGTGTACAACAAGCCATTCAGTATGGTGTAAAGTATGGTCGTAAAGTCTGTGTTATTGGTCGTTCAATGGAGAGAAACATTGAGATTGCAATGCAGTATGACTATGTTAGATTTAACAAAAATATCTTTATTGATGCCGACGAAGTAGGGCGCTATAGCGATAAAGAAGTTCTTATTGTTACAACTGGTTCACAAGGTGAAGCTAACTCGGCTCTGTTTAGAATGAGTATTGGTGAGCATAGACACGTTAAGATTAAACCAACAGATTTAATTGTACTTTCGTCTCGTGCAATTCCTGGTAATGAGGGTTCTATCTCTGGTATGCTAAACCATCTCCAACGTGCTGGTGCAAAAGTACATAGAAGTAAAGATATTCATGTTTCAGGACATGCTTCTATGGAAGAGCAGAAGCTTATGCTTCGTTTAGTAAATCCTAAATTCTTCTTACCAGTTCACGGTGAGTATAACCACGTTATGCAGCATAAAGAGACTGGTATGATCTGTGGTGTTCCAGAGAGAAATATTTTACTTATGACTGATGGTGAGCAGATTGAAGTTGCACCGAAGTATATGAGAAAAGTTAAAACTGTTAAAACAGGTAAGACTTACATTGACAACCAAAATAACCACCAAATTGATGATGATATCATTCTTGACCGTCAAAAACTCGCTTCTGATGGTATTGTGATGATGGTTATCCAAGTTGATGGACAGCACTCTAAAATGCAAGCTAAGCCGAAAGTAACTACATTTGGTATAGTTGCAGATAAGCAAGATAAAGCTTTTGCTAAAGAGATGGAAGATGTTATTGAACACTTCTTATTCCACCTTAAAGATGGTATGATTGAAAACTCACGTGCATTAGAGAATGATCTGCGTCAGATTGTTAGAAAACATATCTACAGAAAAATGAAAAAATATCCACTTATTGTTCCTCACGTTTTAGTTTCTTAATTACTACTTTATGTTCCCATCATTTTTCTAGATGGGAACATATACAAAATAATCACTCTCTCAGCAAATTATTGCTACTCTATCGCTATATAAACATCTAAGGCAGAACTTTGGCTGAAAAACAGAATAATGAATTTGAGAATGCAGTAAAGAGTATGATGCTCCACGTTGGGGAAAACCCCGAGCGTGAAGGTCTCCTTGAGACCCCAGCACGAGTAAAAAAGGCTTATGAATTTATCTATGGTGGTTACAAAGAGAACCCTACAGAGATTTTAAAAAAAGCACTCTTTACCTCTTCTAACGATGAAATGGTACTCATAAAAGATATAGAATTTTACTCTACATGCGAGCATCATTTACTCCCAATTATAGGGCAGGTTCATGTGGCTTATATTCCCGATGGAAAAGTAGTAGGGCTCTCTAAAATCCCTCGTGTTGTCAATGTTTTTGCTCGCCGTATGCAGATTCAAGAGCAGTTAACAGAGCAGATAGCAGATGCTATAATGGATACTATAGCCCCAAAGGGTGTTGCTGTAGTTGTTCAAGCACGTCATATGTGCATGGAGATGAGAGGTGTTGAAAAAATCAACTCTACTACAACATCTTCAGCACTTCGTGGTCTTTTTAAGAGTGACCAGAGAACACGAAGTGAGTTCTTCTCTCTCATAAACTCACCAACGGGTAAACGCTACTAATTTATGCCATTTTCTAAACTTAAAGACCGCATCTCATCTAAAAGCCACTCTGTAGCATTTGGTGAAATAGTAAAAATTAATGCTACTGTTATTACTGCTACAGGTCTTAAAGTTGGGATTAGTGATATGGTGAAAATTGTCTCTAATGATACAGCCCAAGAGACCATAGGGATGGTTACAGAGATTGATGGTACAACATTTTATATAACACCTTTTAGTTTTGTAGAGGGTTTTTGTGCAGGCGATAGAGTCTTTTTAGACTCAACCGGTCTTAATATTCCTGTTGGAGATGCACTATTAGGTCGTATTGTAGACCCTTTTATGAGGCCTATTGATGGTAAAGGTCCTATTCATAACTCAAAACTCTCTCCCATTATTAAGCCTCCTATTGCCGCAATGAAACGTGGGATGATTGATGAAGTCTTTAGTGTTGGAGTAAAGAGTATTGATGGACTTCTTACTTGTGGAAAGGGGCAGAAGCTCGGTATTTTTGCAGGAAGTGGGGTGGGGAAGTCTACTCTGATGGGCATGATTGTCCGTGGTTCAAATGCACCCATAAAAGTTGTGGCACTCATTGGTGAACGTGGCCGTGAGGTCCCTGAATTTATAGAGAAAAATCTTGGTGGAGATTTGACAAATACTGTGATAATTGTTGCAACATCTGATGACTCTCCTCTTATGAGAAAGTACGGAGCCTTTGCCTCTATGAGTGTAGCAGAGCACTTTAAAGATGAGGGGCTTGATGTTCTTTTTATTATGGACTCTGTTACACGTTTTGCGATGGCTCAACGTGAGATTGGTTTAGCACTTGGCGAGCCACCAACTTCAAAAGGGTACCCACCATCTTCTCTTACACTTCTGCCTCAACTTATGGAGCGAGCAGGAAAAGAGGAGGGGAAGGGCTCTATTACTGCCTTTTTTACCATCCTTGTTGAGGGTGATGATATGAGCGATCCTATTGCTGATCAGTCTCGTTCTATATTAGATGGACACATCGTACTCTCACGTGAGATGACGGACTTTGGTATCTATCCACCTATTCACATCCTTAACTCGGCTTCTAGGGTTATGAATGACATCATCTCTCAAGAGCATTTTAAAGCAGTACTCAAGTTTAGAAAGTACTATACACTTTTAAAAGAGAATGAGGTTTTAATCCGTATTGGTGCCTATACACAGGGGACAGATGCAGAACTTGATGAGGCGATTTCTAAAAAGAAAGAGATGAATAGGTTTATGTCTCAAGGGGCAACTTATCAAAACCCTTTTGATGATACCGTGAGTGGACTTATAGAGATTACTTCATAATTATTTCAGAGTTTAGCCAGTTATGACGCGATATTTTTATGTTTTGAGTAAGTGCTAGTTTTTTGTTTGAGATATTTTCATATACTTTCATAATAGAACTTATTTCGTTATCACTCCCAAAAATGTCAAGATAGGAGTAGATAATATTTTGAGCACTGTTAAATTTTTTAGCAGTAAGAAGTTGTTCTATCTTTACATGAAAACTGACTCGTAAGAGGTCGCCAACCTTGTCTTTTCTACTCTGGACTGACATTAACTCTTTGAGTGTTATTTTTACACCTTTTATATTACCAGCGAGAGCAAACTCCTCACACTCTTGTATAATTTTAATCCAATGTTTGTTAAGCATCTCTCCAAGCTTAGTCTCATTTAGATTGGGATGCGAATCGAGAACTTCATAACATGCTTTAAAGTTATTCTCATCGTAGACATCTTGTAATTTTTGGTAGTGTAGCGCTATTTCTTTAAGTGCAGCTACACGAGCATGAGGCAGGTTTTTTAGTGACTCTATCTCTCTTTTTGCTTCTTTGATATTCCCATTTTTTATTTTTATTTCTATACTGGAGAGCTCTGCATCCATAGAGTCTTCTAAAATTTTATAGGTTGGAATTTGGCTTAAAAGAGGTTTTTGCAGTACTAACTCATTGATTTTTACAAGATTTTTTTCTTGTGTTGCTTTTAAAAATTCAACAAAGAGTCTGTTGTCATTTAAAATTAGTTTGATAAGGTCTCTTTTTGCAGTAACAGTAATATACTCGTTAAGGAGTGCAGCAGCACTCTCTTTATTACCTAAGAGAATATGTCTTTGGGCATTAAGAAAAATCTCTTTGAAAATTTTTTCCATTTTTCTATACTGGTGTGTTAGTTGTAGTGCTGGAAACTTTGCACTGAGATTATAGGCCAAGGCATATTTTTTATCGAAGTAAAGCCCTTGAAACCGAGGGTAGTGTTCAAAAGCACTATAGAGAAGTTTAATCTCCTCTTTTTTACTCGGTATATTTTTAAATATGTCTGTGAGCATTAGTGCTGCATTTTTATTTTGGTTTATGAGTGCTTCAACGGCACTTAGGTAGGCTTTTTTGTATTGGAGTTGTAAGGCAGTATACTCTTGTGTCTCATAGAGCATGTGATTGGACTCTGCTAATGCAAAGGCTTCGGCTAAAGAGTTATGAAGTATGAGTGATTTTAATTGCTCTTTATCTGGAAGTTCGACACTTACAATTGTATTATCTTTGAGGGCAACAAAAAGTCGAGACTCATCTAGCACAACTACCTTATAGATATCCTCTTGAAATGTGAGGAAGTTTATATGTTCAATTTTAGCTTTTTTAAGATTTATAAGGGAAATAGAGTTTGAAGAGGAGACTAGCAGTGCATAGTTGATGTTTGGCATTAATATAATATTAGTAATAGAGATAAAAGGAGTTGTAATCTCTTTTAGAAGACTTTTTTGGCCCATCTCCTGTATAAAAATTCTTCCATCGCTTGTACCAGTCAAAAACCTTTTTTCATCTATCATACAACTTGCTGTGATAGAGCAGTTCGCATGTTTAAAGGAGCCTATATGTACCTTTGTATAGAGATTGATTATATCAATGCTTCCATCATAATAACCGCTAATAAGGTACTCTTTAAAGAAGGATATTGAGCTTAAAATATTGCCATGCATATTATTGATACGTTTATATTTGTAAGAGATTACACGGGCTAGAAGAGTTGATTGGCTATATTTGTACTGTAAAATTCGTCCCTCTTGTGTCCCAACAATTATATAACTTGAACTAAGATCAAAGTGTAGGGAGATTATAGTTTGCTCAATCGATGTAATACTCTTGAGTAGTTGTTTACTCTGAAGGTTGATTATATACAGTCTGTTTGCAGAACAAAACACAGCATGAGTTCCATCAGGACTAAAGGCTAGAGCAGTTGTCTCATGGTTTAAAAATTCATGTTTGAAGCTTAGAATTTTATCGCATTCTTTGTTGGAAACAATTTTTAGACCATGAAATTTTGTAGAGTATGCGAGAGTATCGCCTAGTAGTGTAAATTGGGTAATTTGAGAAGGTGCTTTTAAACAGTTATTCATAATAGAAATCATTATAGATAAATTTTGTAGTGAATAGACTGAATATTGGGGGTTTGTAGACGATTTCCTAGCTATAAAGCTAGGAAAAAGTTAATTAGAGACTAATTAACAAGAAGGAACGTTTCCGCTATCACTTGCAAACTCTTTAAAGAAGTCGTAGAGGTGAGGAACATATTTACCTTTAACACTATCTACTTTAGGGCAGATTGTTTTAATTTCAGTAGCTATGTTACCAGCTTCATTAATCTCATCCCACTCATCTTGTGTATGTTTAGCAGCTACGTCACCACCAGTCATACCACAAGTTGCTTTAAATTTTTTAGCATAAAGCTTTTGACCTTTAGTAGCATCAGCACTTACAACAGTAGAACCTAAAGCTAACAATAGTGTAGCACCAAGTGCAATTTTAACGATTTTATTCATTTTATCTCCTTAAGATTTGACATATTCTAGCCTAGAAAAAGTTAAAGTTTTATTTATTTATAAACTAATTTCTAATATTTATAATAAGAATGTCGAATATATACTCACTAATATCTCCAAGTATATATTTTTGTTCCTATTTTAGTATTTCTCGTTACTCTTTTTAATGTTGTAACGAGAAAGAGAGCTTTTAATGATGCTCTTCTTCATCAAGGTTAAAGATTTTAGTCCCTGCATAGTACATTGCTACACATAATCCAAGACCACCTAAAGAGATCATCATCTCTGTTGAGGATGGAAAGTAGTGTATCCACTCAGGTGCTAATTGATATTCAGTTTTCTTTAACATCTGTAGAGGTTTTAGTTGAGTGTCATGTACGAGATTGTATCTCATAAAGAAAATCCCAACCATACCAACTAAAGATACCCAGAACATTAGTACTGGTTTTCTTCCCATCGTTGTTAAAATAACAAGTAAAGGAATTGCCATTGCAAGAACTACTTCAGCCCAAAACGTCCAAGAGTGAAAGATATGTTCAGCCACTTCTGCACGGTTTGGCATACCACCATAAACATCTGTGAGCATTTTCCACGTTACAAAGAAGATCAGTATAGAGATTAAAAGTCCTTGTATCTTCGCTAAACCCTCAAGCATTTTTTTCACTTCTTGTGGGAAATTGAGTTTATATCTAAAGCCCATCATAATAAATGCTAGAAATACACCTGTTATAAATGCAGTTAAAATAAAGTATGTTGGGTAAAAAACACCATTTGAAATCGGTCTAGCATTTAAAAAACCAAACACTGAACCAAGGTTTGAGTGTGCCGCAAGACCAACTAAAAGTCCTGTAAGACCAAATATCTTAGCTTTTTTCATGTCATTGTTGAGTAAAAAGTAAAACTCTATAATCATAAATGTAAGGTAGATACCATAAAGTGTACCCATCCACCATATTGCAGAAGTTAAACCTGGACTTAATACATTATATATAAGCATTGTTACAGGGTGTCCTATCTCAAAAGCAATAACAGCAAACCCAGCTAAAATGGTAACAATAGAACCAAAGATAGCACGTTTAGAGATAAGCATATAGTCCTTAAAGCCAAAAACATCTCCCAAAGAACCGATGATACATAGCCCTGTTGAACTTACAACAAAGAAAATATATACAGCAATTAAAAGACCCCAAGGATGTTCTCTTGTTACATTATAAGCATGATGTCCATGCATAAGATAGATAGCAACACCTACAACAAACATTGCTATAAAGGCTATAGTAATAACTGCAAGAAGCATATTTGTTGCAGTTTTTTCAAAAGCAAACAGTGATTTAATTGAAAAATCCTCTTTTAAAGGAATATTTATAAAACCTATTTTCATCATATACTCCTTATGTTAGGTAGAACAGTTTTGGATTTGTACCGAGATGCGCTTTGAGAGAGAAGTGTTCTCTAGTTCTTAGTACTTCACTAATCTCACTATCTGGATCATCTAAGTCACCAAAAATTCTTACTTTTGTTGGACAAGTATTTTGACAAGCAGTAGTTGTTTCGCCACGTGCAAGTCTTGTATCTGAACAAAAAGTACATTTATCTACCGTAACAGTTCTATCATCAACATATCTTGCATCGTAAGGACAAGCATTCATGCAGTATGAACATAAGATACACTTTTCCGGATCAACTCTAACAATACCTTCTGCTGTGTAGTAAGTTGCATGCGTTGGGCAAACTTCTTCACAAGGAGCATCATCACAGTGTTGACACTGACTTGGGATAAAAGTATTTGAAGTTAAGTCTAAAAGAGGGTATTGTCCTTCTATTTCACCTGTTCCAACCCAGATTCTATGCGAATCTGCACCTAATAATATACCGTTTTCTTCTTTACATGCTGTTTCACAAGCCTTGCAGTTGATACAATTTTTGTAATCTAGCACCATTCCATATCTAGCCATAATTTATACCTTTCTTATTTCAACATTAGTTTCATGCATAGCTGCTGCACCATAAACAGGCTCAATGTGGTCTTCAATAATTTTGTTGTCATTTCCACCATTTTTATATGCCCATGTTAACTCTTCACTCTCTTCTCCAAAACCATGGATAAAGAAAACTTGATCAGGTGCTATTTTTTCAGTTGGATACGCCTTGAGCTGCGTTGAACCTATACTTGAACTTACTTCAATCATATCTGCAAATTTAATACCTTTTTTCTCTGCAACTCTTTTGTTAATCCAAATAAAGTTCTCTGGCATAAGGTTTCTTAGCATTGCATTGTTTGATGTTCCACTCTGGGTAAACTGTGCATGACGACCAGTGAGAAGTTTAAATTTACCTTTTGGTACATAAAACTCATACTCACTTCTCCATATTGGAAATGGATCAACACCTTTTGCACTAAAAGAAGCAATAACACATTCAACTTTTCCTGATGCAGTTTTTGGTTTACCACCATTTACACTATAAGATTTTTTCTTTTCAGGATAATATTGATGCTCATTAGCAGATATTTTTTTATAATACTCATCTTGGTGTGGGTAAAATACACCATCATGATGTAGTTTCTCAGCCGCACCAGGGTAGTTGGCTACCGCATGGTGATTGAGCTCTTCTTGTGTATGTAAAAAAGGAAGTGTTAAATCAAACTCTGCATATGCTTTTGCTTCTCCCGTCTCATTTATCATATCTTGAAGCTCTTCATCATATTTTTTACTAATTTCAAAAAGTGGTTTAGATATTTTAGTTGTTAAACCTTTCATGATTTCCATAACAGGTTTTGTCTCAAACATAGGGTCAATAACTTTGTTTCTAACTGCAAAAGATGGTTCTACTCCACCAAATGTTTTGACTGGGTCAGTTCTCTCTAAGTAAGTACACTCTGGAAGTACTACATCAGCATACATTACCGTATCACTTGGCATTGTATCTATTGTCACGACGAGTTCCATTTTTTTAAGCATCTCAGCTGTTTTTTGTGTGTTTGGCATATTCATCATTGGGTTATGCTTATAACAAAACATTCCTCTTACTTTATATGGCATTTTCCCTTCAAGGAAACGGTTTCTCCAACTAATCCAAGAACCGCCACCAGAGACAACAGCACAGTCATCATAACCTTGGTGACCTTTAGAGTCTGTACTCTTAGTAATCGCACGTGATTGTGCTCTATCGTAGAGTGGCATAAGACCTTCATGTGGTTTGAGTGCTAGTTTAGAACCAAAAATCAGACCACCTTTGGTGTCAATTGCTCCATGCATTGCTTGAAATATCGCCATTGCACGGCGTAGTTGAAAGTCATTTTTTGCAAAAGTAGAACGACGACCTGGGTAGTAGACTGCCTTAGGAGCTGCTGCTGCGAACTCTCTAGCAATTTTGTAAATATCTTTAGCTCTAATTCCTGTAATAGGCTCTGCCCATTCTGGAGTATACTTATTTGTGAGTACACTATTTTTATACTCTTCATAGCCTTTGAAGTTTGCTTCTATGTAAGCACTGTTTTGTAAATCTTCAGTAATAGTTACATAAGTAAGAGCAAGAACAAATGCAAGATCAGTACCTGGCTTGATTGCAAGCCATTTGTCAGCTTTAGCCGCAGTATTTGTAAAACGTGGATCTATACAGATTAGTTTTGCTCCACGTCCTTTTGTTCTTTTAAATGCATCCATAGTATCTGGAGTGACAATAGCTTCAGCACGATTTGCTCCAGCCATAATAATATACTCAGCATTATTAAGATCAGCTTGTGGGTATGTTCCAATAGTTACACCATAACCTGAGGCAACTGTTTGTAGACAGATTGAAGCATGGTTTAACCAGTTTGCAGATCCAAATGCTTGGTAGAACTGCTTAAATGTATGTTCAGCCATCCCTTCCCCAGCACAAAATAGCATTGATGAGCGGTTATCTTCCTCTTCTTCTAATATTTTTGAAAGTCCTGGAAACTTGTCTGTACCATTAAGAATTGCACTGTATGCTTCATCCCACGTTACACGTTTAAACTTGCCTTCACCTTTTTCTCCAACTCTTATCATTGGATACTTAAGACGATCTGGGTCATAAACAGCTTGAATACCAGCATTTCCTCTAGCACATAACATATTTTTAGATTTTGGAAACATTGGGTTAGGATTAAGTTTGGTAATAATTCCATTCTCAACACGTGCAAGAGCTGCACATTTGTTTACACACATTTCACAGAGGGTAGCTACATCGTGCCCCTCAGTTAATCCTGTTTTTGTTGGTTGAAACGAGACTGCACCCTGTTTTACAGGTTTAGCATGTTCATTTGATAAAAGACTAGTAGCGGCTGTTGCACCAACAACACTCATAGCTACAGTGCCTTGAAGAAACTTTCTTCTTGAAATTTCTACTTCCATAAGCATTACCTCTTCGTAAATTTTCTAAATATTTTTTGTATTAATAACTTAATTATTTCTTACAAAATTACTATAGATTGAAACATTGTATTCCTTTTTATCTTATAAATAACTTTAGCTAATGTTATTTATAAGATAAATTGAGCTTATGATGCTTTAAAAGAAGAGGATTATTGAGGGATTAAGATGTCTATATCTTCTAACATACCTTTGTCAAAATTTTTATGACAAGCAAAACAGTTAGATTTGTCTTTGACTTTGGAAGATTTAAAAGTATCATGTGAAATAGCACTATGGACGTCTTTCCAGTACTGTATTTTAGTAATAGACTTACGTCCTCTTGCACCATTTAAAGAGTTCATAACCTTTACCGAAATTTCTCTAGTACTTGTATCTGCACTATGCTTCATAAGGTAATTAAAAATAACTGTTTGGTCATTAATTGAGATTCTATTCTCACCCTTTTTCATTGAGGGGGATATCTCTTCTCCAAAGTGATTACTAAGACCTCCTCGTATTCTTTCCCAAGAGGAAGCGGGTAACATAAAGGGAGGGTAGGGCTTATGACAAGCACCACATTCGGAGTAGTAGGTAAAAGATTCATGTTTGTAATCATGTTGTGTGTATTTACTTACGACAAAAGGATTATTTCTCCCATCTATAGATACATAAAAAACCATAATAGAGATGATTAAAAAGATCCAGGTAAGTCCACTTTTATATTTTCCAGTTTTGGAATCTTCCCCTTTTGCTTTTTTGTATCCAGTAATCATTGCAAAAACCATATTTGTTTTATGGTAAAACTGCTCTACTAAAACACCAACCACATGAACAATTGCCCAAGCAAGAAGAGTGTAAGAGGCATATTGGTGCACTATGAAAAGAGAGTGCATATGCATGTAATAGTGGTCATTTAAAAAACCTAAGTAGCCTTTTCCCTCTTGAATCCCATAGAGTAGTAAACCAGTAATGGAGATGATGGAACCGACAACAATTACAATAAGTGTAAACCAACTCGAAGCAGGGTTGTGTCCAGCTGGAATATCCCTATATCTATCTTGTACTTTTTCAACAAAATAAAATTTTAATTTTTCAAGCGAGAGTTTTAAAGTAGCAAATCTTGCATATTGAGGGCCAATAAATCCCCATATAATTCTATATACAAGCATAAGTCCAAAGATAATACCAACAGCTACATGTAGATTTAGTAAGTTTTCATAGAGAGAGAAAATAAAAGCGAGTGTAAAAGAGGAGGCGATGAGCCAGTGTATGATTCTTGTGTATACAGGCCATACAAAAACATGATTTTGTTTTTTGTTCAATTACTTATCCTAATGTTTTATATAAGTTAATTGTATCATATAAAACATTAGAAGCAAAAAAGAGAGTGAAATAAATCACTTTCTTCTTTTATTTTTGATTTTTAGCGAGGTATGATAAGAATTCTGCCATAGAATCTACATCATAGTCATACCCTTTATCAATAAGTTTTTGCATATTGTGTTCCATGATTTCATGATCAGTGCCAGATGACTGATTTGTTCCACCATTTTTTACATCGTATAGATCTTGTGCCATTTCGCCAGCAGTTCTATCGTTAAGTGCAGGTGTTTTTTTAGCAGGATTCCCCTCACCGTGTGCACCATGACACTTAATACAAGATTTTTCATAAACTTGAACTGTTGTATATTTGTATGTTTTAGCAGTAGCGGCTTTTTCTCCGCCGCTACAAGCTGTCAGAGCTAAAAAAGCTGCTGTTGCAAGTGTAATTGTAGTTATCTGTTTTATCATTATAATCTCCTAAAAATATTTATAATTTATGCTCTACCAGCAAGCATACCGTATTGAGTCATTGGTTTAAGTGCGTAAACTTTGAGTAACCACCAAATCCATCTCTCTTGTGTCGGGTCAAGTGGTACCATTGGTGTTGGTTTTTTCGTCCAGTTAAACTCTGCTAGCATTACAGTACCAATACTTGTAACAAGTGGACATACTGTATATCCCGCATATTTAGAGTTAGTAGAGTCAATTGCTTTTTGGTCATTTTCTAAAGCAGAAATAACATTGTTTACAATAACTTTATACTGTTTACGAGCAGATCCACCAGTTTTACCCATTGGTACAGCAACAACATCACCTAGAGAGAAAACATTTTTATATTTAACATGTTGTAGTGTCTCTTTTTTAACAGGTACCCATCCTTTTGATGAACCCACTTTAGAGTGTGCCACAACATCTGGAGCTTTCATTGGTGGTGTTACATGAATAAAGTCAAATGGTACAGCAACTTCTTCATTTTTAAGTTCAACACCATACTCTTCTAAATCTTCATCCCACTCACCTTTCTCTTTCCAGTGGTGATTAAATGTAGCTGTTTTTGTTGCTTGGTCAATTTTAATAAGGTTATGAGCATAGTTCCATTTAAAACCTCTTGTTTTAAACTGACTTACAATTGCTTCATGATACTCAGGTACACCGAACATTTTTCCACCATTAGGGTAGAATGTAAGTTCAACAGCTTCTCTAACACCAGCTTTTTCAAGTTGTGCATGTGTAAGGTACATAATTTTTTTAGGAGCACCACCACATTTAATTGGAGTATTTGGGTGAGTAAAAAGTGCTTGAAGTTTTGGTTCACCTTGTTTCCATTTTTTTGCTTTTGCTATTAACTCTTCTATTCCTGTCCAAGTGTCTTCTGAACCATCTTGAAAGTAGATAGAGTAAACACCATCATGTCCAACAGTTTTTTTCGTTTCAGCATTATCAGGACTAGTAGATGTAATTACACCTGTTAAGCCATCAATCGCTGCATAGTTTAACATAAGACCTGTTGCTACAATCATCTGATCATAAGAGATTTCATCTTTTCCATCTACAATTACTTTGTTGTTTTCAGGATCAAATGATGTAACACTCCCTTTAACAAGAGTTACTCCACTAGGAACATAATCATCTCTTTTATAAACGAGTTCACTTTTTGGCCAGATACCACCACCAACAAGTGTTTGACCAGGTTGGTAAGAAGTTGAAAGCTCATTTGGCTCAATGACAGTGATGTCAAGGTTTGATGCTGAACTTTTAAGACGTGCTGCGGTACTCATACCTGCAAGACCACCTCCAACAATAACAACCTTCCCTTTAACATCAGAAGCTACAGCAGTTGCCGCTCCAACTGTTGTACTAGCTAAAATAGATGCTGCCACTGGAGAAACACTCATAAATTTGAGTGCATCACGACGACTCATTAGTTCTGGGTGCTTATCTACCTCGGCTAGAATATCTTCTAAAATTTCATTTTTTTCCATTGTTTTCCCTTGCATTTTGATAAAGTGATTTATTTTACAGCTTTGAGGCTTAATATAAGTTGTTTCTATCGGTTTTTCTTTAAGAATTGTGTCTAATATACACATGAGAGAAGTTGTATAAGTAATAGATATATATAATATAATATAATCTTAATATTCTCTAATGTTTAGAGATAAAAATAACGGGGTGTGTTAAATATTAATATTTATATCTTAATGTGTTATTGTAAGCTGTAGGGATGAATCTAATGTAAAAAGTAAATTAAAATTGAAGAGCTACTTGCACCATTGAGGTGCAAGAGTTATAAAAAGTATGGTGATTAGTATCTATATGAAACAGCTAATCTTAAGTCAGAAGCAGTAATGTCTACTTCTTTTGGTGCAACCCAACCCGAACAGTTGATATTCGGAGTGTAGTCATGCTGTGCATAAGTGTATCTTACTTGTGATGGAAGGTACTTAACACCAAAAAGGTTAAAGTTCCAGTATGCTTCATAAGCATCACCACGAACTGCTATTTTAGAACCCATAGCTGTATCTTCAGCCCAAGTCATAGGAGTCCAGTTTTTTGAACCATGGTTATACTCTATACCAAACTTACCAGAATCAGTAATCATATCTGGAAAAACTGCACCAAGCCAGTAAGAGTAACCTTTACTAATTCCACCATCGGTAGAGCCAACAAGACTGTATCCATTTTTCGCATCGTAGTAAGAGATTGCAACAGATGCAAATGCCATAGTGTCATCAAGGAAATCATTGATCTCATCTCCGATACCATCTACTTTAAAAGAGAGAGCTAGTAAGTCTGCAGTACCTGATGCAGCTTTTTTTGTGTTATCGTGAAGTCTTACACCTTTAGTATTAAAGATGTGTGCCCATTCGTACATAACTTGGTACTGTGCATTATTGTAAGCATCACCAAGGAAAACAAAAAAGTCAACATTTTCATTGTCAACTGTAGTCTCTTGAGCAAATGGTGTTCTTGCAGATGCAGTGTCGCCAAAGACTCCTTCCATCTCACCACTATGTGCACGACCATAAATAAACTTTGAGTATGCACCCTCTACATAACGATCCCAGCTCAGTTTAGCCATTACCGCATTTACTTCCATATTTGTAATATGTGCAAGTGGAGAGCCTGACTCTTTTTCGTTCTCTCTATAGTTCGCTAAAAAACCATTAGATGCTAAACGACGTCCAACACTTACACTTACAGGTTGTGCACCAATATCAGTTGAGTAAACAAAATATGCCTCTTTTACTCTCATAATTGTATCAGTTGCTTTTGAGCTTCCTGCCCAATCTTTAAATGGCTTCTGCTCAGTTACAGGTTCTGAACCCCATGTGTTATATATAGCAAGCTTCCCTTTAAATATAAGACCATCTATAGGTGCTGCTGCCATATTTAAGTAGAGTCTACTTGTAAGGAGAGATGAATTTCTCTTTGTTACACCTGTTTTATTGTTTTTATACTCTAAAGCATCTACAGTATTTCTAAAGTCAATATTGAATTTAATATTGTCTCCACCTGTAGCTTTTTTAACTTTTGAGAGAGATTTTTTAGTGCTTTTTTGAGCTTTTTTTAATTTACTTATCTCTTTAGTAAGTTCATCAATCTGAGTTTGTACATCAGCAGTCGCAAGTAAGCTAGAGCTTAAAAGTGCAATTGCAGCGAGTGAAGTTATTGTTTTCATCAGTCATCCTTATAATTTTGAAGACAGAATGATAGCATAATTTGATAAGATTATAATAGTTATAGTTTTGGTCTATAACTATTTCTTATATTTTAATATATCTTGTTGATGAGAAGTTGTACGGTCACTCGGTTGTTAAACTCATTTTTGGCTACGGAGTAGGAGCAGGATAATTTTCTATTTTCTGGCATTTCAAAAACTTTACGAAAGACGATTAATTCTATAGTTTTCCTATCATGTTGGTGCTGTCTAACTTCTATACGAGAGTGTGATTTATCTTTTCCCATAAGTTTTATACTCACAACCTCTGCATCTTTGAGTAAAAATGTAGGACGAGGGTTTGCTTCTCCAAAAGGCTCAAAACTCTCTAAGAGGTCTAAAAGTTCTAGGTCAATATCATCTGCACTAAGTATACCTGTCACTTGCTCTTGGGGGATAAAATCTTGTGGATTAAGCTTAGAAGCACTTGCGTTTATAGCCTCTCTAAACGTGGCTATATCTTCCTCTCGCAGGCCTAATCCAGCCGCCATTTTGTGCCCACCAAACTTAGTTAACAACTGTTCATTTTCTTTAATAAGCTCATAAATGTTTACATCTGCAATGCTTCGTGCACTTCCCTTGGCAACACCATTTTCACAGCTTAGCACTATGGCAGGTTTACCAAATTTGTCTACAAGTCTTGCCGCAACTATGCCAACGACTCCCTCGTGCCAACCCTCTCCAGAAACTACTATTATGGTGTCATCCACGTTGACAGAGTTTATGGCACAAAGAGTAGTTTCCGCCTCTGTCTCTTTACGTAAGTCGTTGAGTTGTCCTAAGAGCTCAAACTGTTTAAATGCAGTGTGCGTGTCGGGTGCAGTAAAAAATTCAAGGGCTATGGAAGCATCTTCAAGTCGTCCAGCAGAGTTTAAACGTGGTGCTATCATGAAAGCGATATCTTCAGAACTAACAGCCGACTTGTTTAAAAAATCTCGTATAACAATGGATGACGGACGAGAGGAGTGCACAAGAAGTTTAAGCCCCTCTTTGACAAGTGTTCGGTTGATGTCAATTAAAGGCATGATATCAGCAATAATGGCAATAGCTAAAATGTCTAAAAATTGTTTCATGTCTATGCTTAACTGTAACTCTTTTTTAAGAAGTGCCAAGAGTAACCAAGCAACTTGAGCCCCACATATCTCTTTAAAAGGGTATTCACAACTTTGAAGTTTTGGGTTAACTATGGCAAAAGCTTCTGGAAGAGTCTCCCCCGGAGTATGATGGTCTGTAATAATAAGCTCAATACCACGCTCAGCACAGATTTTTGCGGCTTCTACTGCCGATATACCGTTATCTACTGTAATAACTAGGTCTGTATCTATGCGCTCTAAAATAGTAGGGGAGACACCATAACCATCTCTAAAACGGTTAGGGATAATAGCTTCAAGAGGGTAGGGAATTTGACGAAAAAAATCGACCATAATCGCAGTAGAACTTACTCCATCTACATCATAATCTCCAACGAGAGTTATCTTTTTTTTTGCTCGGATGGCATCAGCAATTTTTTGAGCTGCTTTAGGTGCATCATGAAGAAGGGCAGGGTTTGGAATCTGTGAGAGTCTCTTCTCTTCATCTCTGAAACGAGATGAGAGAAGATTAAAAAGGTCTTGTTTTGTTAAGTTGTTAATAGCTAATTACTCAGCACTCATGCTAGCTGTAACAAATGCAAGAATAGCAGGGTTTGGAGTCTGTAAACGTGATGTAAACTCTGGGTGGAACTGTACACCTAAGAACCAAGGGTGACCTTTTATCTCAACAGTCTCAATTAAGCCATTAGACTCACCCGTCACTATCATGCCAGCTTTTTCAAGCTGTTCACGGTAAGCTGGGTTTGCTTCATAACGGTGACGGTGACGCTCATAAATTGTTTTTTCGCCGTTGTAAGCTTCACGGATAATAGAACCCTCTTTTGTGTCACATGGGTACTCGCCTAAACGTAGTGTCCCACCCATTGGTGACTTGTGGGTACGGAGTTGCTGTCCACCACTCTGGTCTAAGAAGTTGTCTATAAGGTAAACCATAGGGTGTGGTGTCTCTGGGTTAAACTCTATTGAGTTTGCATCTTCTAAACCGAGGACATTTCTAGCATACTCAACAAGTGTAAGTTGCATCCCTAAACAGATACCAAGGTATGGAACCTTGTTCTCTCTAGCATATTGAATTGCTTGGATTTTGCCTTCAACACCACGAGAGCCAAACCCACCAGCTACTAAAACAGAGTCACAATCGGCAAGAAGTGCCTGTGCCCCTCTCTCTTCTATCTGCTCAGAATCAATCCAGCAGATTTCAACACGAGCATCAAGGTGTGCCCCACAGTGAATAAGTGACTCCGTGAGTGATTTGTAAGCCTCTTTGAGTTCAAGGTATTTCCCAACAAAACCAACAACAGTTTTTCCCTTTGGTTGGACTATCTTTTTCACAAGAGT